>Ga0256837_1001083_pt1 | contig 19495 bp, 25 predicted proteins | sample 4562384metaG_FD_185976 | JGI IMG/M metagenome (GOLD analysis project Ga0256837, IMG submission 185976) | Hydrothermal vent microbial communities from Guaymas Basin, Mexico - 4561-384 | ecosystem: Environmental > Aquatic > Marine > Hydrothermal vents | place: Mexico: Guaymas Basin | collected...
CTCAAATTCTTTCAATTTCATCCTTTGATAGTAAAAATGCCTTTAAATAGTTCTCATCGTCATTTTTTATAATTTTACACAAATTTCTTGAAAGTAAAGGTTTTTTGATGATTTTCTCTTTTGTGGAGGTTATAAGTTCCGCTTCTTCAAATATTTTAAACATAACTTGTCTTAGTTTGTATTTTGTAGAATCAGTAACGGTGTTTAAATTTTCATAAGCCAATTTTTTACTCTCAATAAAATTTTCGAAATCACTCTCTAATATTTTCATATCCCCTTTAAAATACTTTTCCATCATGACTTCTACCGCAAAATCATAAATCATTTTATAAGTTTTAAACGCACTTAGCATTACAACGTATTTTGCCTCATAATCATTTTGGGCTAAATATTCTAATTCTTCTTCGGTTAAATTGTTTATTCTTTTTCTTATTTCTATAAACTGTCTTTTGAGAGTGGACATTGCACTTTTTTGCAAATAGTTTTCATCAATTATAATTTTTCTAACTTCATCCCAGCTTTGATGTTTTAAAAATAATTTTGCAACTTCCTGAGTTTCATATACATTTAAAGACATCGTAGTAAAAGAGAGTATGTATTTCATTCGTATCCTTAATATGATTTTTAACAATAATTGAATTTACTTTTCAAATTCTCCACTTTTAATTTATTAACCTTTTTAATAAAATCTTTTTTTAATTTTTAAAATTTAATAATTTTTCTATTTCTTTTTGAATTGTTTTTCGGTTATTTTCTTCTAAAAAAAAGTAATGATTACCGTTTAACATAATAATTTTATTCTTAAATAATTCTCCCTGTTTTTTTACGGCTTGTGGAGGTACCGCAGTATCTCTATCCCCTCCAAAAATCAACACATCACCCTTATAATTTTTAAAAACTTCACTAAAATCCTCATCTACAACGTTTTTAAATGTTTCATACATATTTTCACTCATCCCTTTTACATCATCACTTACAAAAAACTCTCTAAACTTGCTAAGGCCTAATTTTTTTAATATTTTAAATAGTTTTATTTTTGCTTTTACTTTAAAAGGTTTAGGCATTACAATTCCGGCACTTGCCAAAAGCACTAAAAGTTTCGGTTTTAAAAGAGTAGCCACTTTACCTCCGAAACTGTGTCCTACTACTATATCTTTCGAAATATTAAGCGCTTTTAAAAACTCATCAATAATTTTTGCGTAATCTTGTGTAGTCAAAACATAAGAATTCGGACTTTTGCCAAATCCCGGCATATCGATATATATCTGTTTGTAATTCCTAAAATAAGGGGCAAAAACTTTCATAACTTCCTTGTTACTGCCCCATCCATGTAAAAAAATGATATTTTTTTCCCTATCAGGATTAATTATTTCATAACTAATATCAAATTTTTTATTATTGGCTTCTATTTCTCTTATAGCCATTATTTTCCTAATTTTTGTGAAACTTCTATAATTTTTTCAAGATGTTTTACAGCTTTGCCGCTGTCAATAAGCTCTTTTGCCATCTCTATTCCTTCTTTAATTGAAGCAACTTTTTCATCAACAAACAGTGCCGCCGCAGCGTTTAGTAATACCGCATCTCTTTTTGCGCCTTTAATCTCTCCGCTTAAAATTCCTCTTGTAATTTTTGCGTTTTCTTTAGCATCTCCTCCTACCAAATCTTCCTTACTTCCGACCATACCATACGCATCCGGTCTAATCTCCATATCTCTCATTCTCATACCGTCATAATAAATAGCCTTTGTAGGAGCTGAAATGCTGATTTCATCCATCCCGTCAAGTGAGCTTACCACCATCGCACTTTTTATATCCATAAGACTAAGCGCACTGGCAATAGGTTCAACAAAATCCGGTGAAAAGACTCCCAAAAGATATTTTTTAGCACCGGCCGGATTTGTAAGTGGCCCTAAAATATTAAAAATAGTTCTGTGATTTAGAGATTTACGAATAGGCATAATATGTTTCATAGCAGGATGGTGATTGATAGCAAAAATAAAAGTAAATCCGGTCTCTTCAAGCATTTTTACCTGATTTTCGGGAGTCAGGTTCAGATTAATACCAAGAGCTTCAAGCATATCGGCACTTCCACTTTTACTTGTGATTGAACGGTTTCCGTGCTTTGCTACAAAACTTCCACCGCTTGAGAGTAAAAGAGCGGTAGTTGAAGATATATTAAAACTATTTGATTTGTCACCTCCCGTGCCTACTATATCAATTAATTTGTCCCTTAATTCCTCACTTACCGGAAGTTTTATACTATGAGCCCTCATAACATCCGCGGCAGCCGCTATTTCTGCCGGAGTTTCACCTTTTTCATAAAGCTCCACCAAAAAATTTTTAGCTTCAACTTCGCTCATTTCGTTTTTAAAAAGTTTTTCAAATTTTTCTTTTGCTTCATTATAGTTCATTTCATTCTCCTTAACATAATAATTTAACTTACAAACTTTCCGCTTCTTTTTCTGTCCGCTTCCATAATTTCAATCTCTCTTGCACCACTAACCACAATCCCTTCATCGGGCTTATAATCAAGGTCCGGATTTTTATCCGGGTAATCAATCGCATTTAAAATAACCTTCATAGCATTAAGCCTTGCTAAATGTTTATTATCGCTTCTTATAACCGTCCAAGGCGCATAATGGGTATGAGTGGCTTTTAGCATTTTATATTTCATTTCCGTAAATTCATCCCATTTATCCTGAGCCTGAAGGTCTATTTCACTGAGTTTCCATTGTCTTAGCGGGTCTTTTCTTCTTTTTTCAAATCTTTTTGCCTGAACCTCTTTTGAAATAGAAAGATAAATCTTCACTAAAATAGTACCTTCCATAACTATTGATTTTTCAAACATAGGACATTCCATCATAAAAATCTTATATTCTTCCGGGGTACAAAATCCAAAAACAGGCTCTACCATCGCTCTGTTGTACCAGCTTCTGTCAAATAAAACAACCTCACCGCCTCTTGGAAACTGCTCTACGTAACGTTGAAAATACCACTGTGTTTTTTGAACGTCGCTTGGCTTTCCAAGAGCCACGACTCTATAGTGTTTTTCGTTCATATACCTTACAATTCTTCTGATAGTCCCACCTTTCCCGGCGGCGTCACGCCCTTCAAAAAGCACTATCATTCTTTTTTGAGTATCTTCAAGATATTTCTGCATCTTTATAAGTTCAGCCTGATAAGGTTTTAGCTCCTGCTCTTCAAGATATTTTCTTATTGCCTTTTTATTTACTCTCTTAAGCTCGACGTATTCGTTAATCAAATCATTTAAGCGTATTTTTTTATTACCGAGTAATATATATTCGGGATTATACAGTTCGTTTATATTAATTTTTTCCATTTGGCACTCCGGTGCGTTTTTTGATATTATACTAAAAAAGGCTTATATAATGGTTATTTCTATCTCCAATATAAAAGGGGGCGTGGGAAAAACATCAACCTGCGTAAATCTGGCCTGTATTGCGGCAAAGACAAAAAAAGTGCTTATTTACGACCTTGACAGACAAAAAGCTGTAAATTTTTTTTTCGATACGGTTGAAAAAGCAAAAAATTTTTTTTCTGTCAGAGATAAAAATATCGACATTTTCGTAAGCCCCAAATTTCAAAAAAAAGATTTCTTTAAAGACTACGACATAGTTTTTATAGATACTCCCGCAGGTTTAAATAAACACACAAAAGAAGCCCTTAAAAATTCAGACGTTACCATAGTACCCGTTACCCCCAATATTCTGGCTCTTAAAACATACAACGATTTAATATCAAAAGGTTACAAAAACCTGAAAATTCTTCTTAACGGCGTAGAAAACAAACCGACTCATAAAAAAATCATCTCCCTTATATCAAAACTTCCATCCCATCAATATTTTAAAACATATATTCCCAAAAGCGACATTATAGAAAATATGGCCTTTTATAAAACCTGCGTCCTAAATAAATATCCCGATTCAAACATTTTAAGGGCATATGAAAAAGTTTTAAGAGAAGTTATTTAAAACTCTCTTTCAACAACTTTTTGGGCTATTATCTCCAACTGAGGCATATTAAATTTTTTTATTTCTTCTTTAGCTTTATCGACAAGCTCTTTTGCTTCGTTATAACATTTTTTTATAATTCCGTACTTTTCCATCAGTTTTCTTATCCATAAAATTTCTCTTTCTTGCAGCTTTTTTTTATAAAGGGATTTTAGCTTTTCCTTTTCGTCTTCAGAGGCCTGTTCGAAAAGATATATAAAAGGAAGAGTCGTTTTCCCTTCAAAAAAATCATGCATAGCCGGTTTTCCAAGAGTTTCTTCATCCTGGGTAACGTCAAGCAAATCATCGATTATCTGAAAGGCTATTCCTATATTTTTACCGTAATTCATAAAAGGTTCTTTTTCCAAACCGGCTAAAACGGCTGCGGCACCGCATGCAGCTTCTATTAAAGACGCCGTTTTTTTGTAAATCATACCCATATATTTTTCTTTGTCTAAATTTATAAAACGGCTCAGTTTTACGTCTTCAAGCTCTCCTTTGGAAAGTAGATAAACGGCATTTGAAACTATTTTGGCAATTTCACCCCCAAAATCTATAAGTTCGTAAAAAGCCCTTGAATAAACGATATCACCAAGCATAACGGCAGTATGTTCACCGTATTTTGCATTGATTGAACGAACTCCCCTTCTTATATCTGCTTCGTCGATAACGTCGTCATGTAAAAGACTGGCCAAATGAATAGCTTCAACAACTGCAGCCAGTTTTTGGGCTTTTGGGTTTATTATGGTAATCAATTTCCCTCTGATTCCCTTGCCCTTGTTTATATCCCGATACTCTTCAAACTCCCAAAACATTTCGTCTAAAATTTCAAAATATTTCATTTTTTACCTTTAAAATCGATTTTAACTCCTCTGTCGTTAAACAAATATATTTCAAATTTCGCTATTTTATCATTAAAATCCTTAAAAGTAACAAATAAATAAGGATAAAATTCCGGATATTTAGCTATATCCACTTTAAAATCATTTAAAGGAGGGTCTTTATAAAGCATTACCTGTCTTGGAAAGGAGTTATATTTATATAAAACAACGAGTATATCGTTTATAAAAAGAGTCCATCTCATTTCAAAAGGATAAATATGCCCGTCATATAAAATATCGAATTTAATAATTTCATCTTTTTTAAGTTCAAAAGTATAAGGCAGTCTTATAAGAGTCGCATATACAAAAAGAGGAAAAAAAAGCAAAAAAAATTTACTCATTTTTCGTCAAAATATTAGACATCGTATGAATATAAAAATCGTTTTCCACCTCTTCAAGTTCACTTGAGCGGTTAAAAACAACTTCGTTTATTTTTTGGTCAACTTCATCACCATAACAATCTTCTGCTAAAATTTCAAGTGCCGCCAACCGTTTAAAAACATCTTCAAGCTCTTCTATAACTAAATTTTTATTTGCATGATACATAATTTCAAAAAACTTGTCTTTAGGGGTTTTATGTTCGTCAAACGGGTCAAACATAATCAATCTCCTTTTTCTTGGTATAATTTCGATTAAAATTTTTAATCTAAATAAATTTTATCTAAAATAGGACAAAAATGAAAGACCTTCAGAGTATACAACATTTAATAGAAGCTTTTGAAGAACTTCCGAGTATAGGTAAAAAATCGGCGACAAGGCTTGCTTTAAGTCTTGCAAAAGATAAATTTAAAGCATTAAAACTGATAAACGCCATAGAAGAAGTAGTAACAAATGTAAAAACATGTGAAATATGCGGAAATTTCAGCGAACACGAAATATGCTCGATATGTGACGACCCGAACAGAGACAAAACAGTTGCCGTTGTGGAATCTCCAAAAGACGTATTGGTAATCGAAGAAAGCGGCAGTTATCATGGCTATTATTTCGTATTAAACCATCTTGATGACGAACATATACAAAAGTTAAGAAACCTTATAAAAGAAAAGGAAATAAAAGAGGTAATATTTGCTTTCCCTCCTTCAGTAGAGAGCGAAGCCAGAGTACTTTATTTAGAAGACAAACTTAAAGATTTAAACTTAGAATTCTCCCAAATAGCCCAGGGGGTCCCTACAGGAGTACATTTTGAAAACGTAGATATTAACTCTCTTGCAAAAGCTATAAAACTTAGATTCAAACTTTAAATTTCACTTAATTCGTCCCTATGGGGTTTCCAGCATTCGTTAAAAAATTTATTCTCACTTTTTAACACTCTCTCATCACAATTTTTAATGATATTTTTAGCCCATTTTTCTATCTTTTTGCCTATTTCTTCTCCAAACCTCAAAAAAACGGCTTTTTTATAATCATCACTGGTATATATTTTTCCACCCACATAAGGAAGCCCTTCAAGTGCCTGAAGCTTAAATATTTCAAATGTTTTTTCATCAAGTTCTTTTTTACCTTCATAACGCTTAAAAACTTCTTCTTTTTCTTGTAATACCCTTTTTTTATGAGAAATATTTTTAAATATAGCATACTTTGTGGCTTCCGCTATTCCTATAGCTTCAGCTAAAGGTTCTTCATACCCCAGTTTTAAAGCCCGGAATTTTTGAAGTGCCGCCATTTTAGGAAATCTGTTAATCTTCATTGAGCATCCTTTTAAAAAACTTTACACCCCTTTAATATAATACCATTTATCTTCTTTTACAAAAAGACTTTCTTCTTCCATAACAAAATCGTCAATATAAGCTTTAAATTTAACAAAAGCTCTTTTCTTTTCATTTTTATATTCTACTATTTCAAGTTTTTTAAACTCAGATTCAGAAAAGTTTTTAATTGAATTTTTCCATGCTTTGATATCTTTTTCATAATGAGGAGAGTCTGGATGGGTTGTTTTAATAATATAATCCGCATTCCCAAGAGCATATGCAGAGTATCTGCTTTTCATAAGCAGCAACGCATTTGGGGCTTTAGAAATTTTATGCCATTTATAACAACACTCTTTATATTTTTTTCCGCTTCCGCACGGACATTTGGAGTTTTTAGAAAATTTCATAATACGCGTCTTCTCCTTTACACTTTATAAACTTGTTAATAACATACCCTCCTTTTGCAAAAATAATATTTTTCGGAATTTCACCGCTAAATACTATTTTGTTTTTTTCTATATTTTGTTTCAACCAATTTAACATAATAAAATTACTATTTGGATTTACATATACTTTTTTATCCCTTTTAAATTGTGAATTAAGGGCTTTAAACTCCTTAGCGGTAACTATCTCAAAGGGCTTTTTTGTATAATTAAATTTTTCGATTAAAAATTTAAACCTTCCGTTATCCGTAAAAAAACCGTTTATATAAGGAGGAATGTCAAACATCCTTTTACGATATATTTCATCGTCTATTTTTTCCAAATCCGCCTGAAGTATATCTTTTATATACTCATCTTCTTTTTTTATTTCTTTAAAATAAAACTCACCCATCAAATATCTACTCAACTCATATTCGCTGATTTTTTCTTTTTTAGAATTTAACGCTTTTTTATTTACTAATACAAATTCATGAAAATAACTTCCCCTTACATCTTTTTTTTCGTAAAAATCCTTAGTAGGGATAAAAAGCTGGGCAATTTTTGCCGTTTCGTCCATATATTTTCCAAAAACCACCGTGGTTTTTTCTTTTAGTTTAAGCCACTCATTTCTGTTTGGAAAACTTATAAGAGGATTTGCTCCTTGAATAAAAACCGTTTCATAATCGTCCAAATTAACATCCCAAAGAGATACTTGGTTTTTATGTTTTATGGAAAAAGGATTGTTTATACCGTATCCGCTACTTCGTGAACTACCCCGCCCTAAAGAGCGGAGCTTCCTGCTTTACATGTAGATGACTAGTCTGTATAAACAGCCCCCGCCAGAGCTACCTCCACAGGCATAGATGAATCCCCACAAAATGATTTTTGTGGGGACCCCATCCCGGACTGCTCCAGCCCTACTTGTTTTAACCCTTCTTTTAGTAAGTTCAGTGCAGCATTGTAATCTCTATTGTGCTTTGTTTTACAAACAGGACAAATCCAAGTTCTATCGGATAATTTTAATTCTTTGTTTTTATATCCGCAAACACTGCACAATTTGCTTGACGGATAAAACGTATCTACTTTGATTAATTCTCTTCCATAAAATTTTGCTTTGTATTCAAGCATATTGATAAACTTATACCAACTTGCCTGATGAATATGTTTTGAGAGTTTTTTGTTTTTGATTAAGCCTTTAATGTTTAGATTTTCTACTATTATGACTTGGTTTTCATCAATAAGTTTTCTTGATAATTTATGTAGAAAATCATTTTTAGCGTTTGTTATTTTTTCATGCAATTTTGCTACTCTTTTAGCCCATTTCTTAAAATTATTACTCCCTTTTTCTTTTCTTGATAATCTTCTTTGCCATAACTTTAATCTCCTTTCAAGTTTTTTAAAGTGTTTAGGGTTCTTTACAGCTTGGTTATCGCTTGTAACTATAAAGTCTGTTAAGCCCATATCTATTGCTACTGCTTTTCTTACTTTTGGAAGTGATTTTATTTCTCTATCGGTTAATATATTGAGATAGTACTTCCCGCTTGGAGTAATAACAATAGATATAGACTTAATCTCTCCTTCTATAATTCTGTGTTTTTTGAATTTAATTGAAGTTTTTAATTTTGGAATTTTTACTTTGTTGCCTTCAATTTTGAAATACTGAGGAATTGAAATTGAATTAACTTTTTTCTTTTTCTTAAATTTTGGAAAATCGCTCAATCCTTTGAAAAAGTTTTTAAATGCTTTATCAAGGTTTTTTAAGCTCTCTTGAAGAGATTGAGAGTTAGAAAGTTTTAAAAACTCAAATTCTTTTTTCAATTCTGGAAGTAATTTTTTATATTCATAATAATTCCATTTCTTTTGAGTAGATTCATACTCTTTCTTTGCAAGTGAAAGAAAATAATTATATACAAACCTTATGTTTCCCGCTTCTTGTTTTAAAAATTGCTCTTGCTCTTTTGTAGGATAAAGTCTGAAACGATAAACGTAATTCATTGCTATCCTTGTTTGGTATTCATAAGTAGATTATACTATAATAACGGTATGATTTCAAGTAATGTTAATTAGGAGTTCATATGAAATACAAACTTAAGTCCACAAGACACGCAAAATATCTTTTACACGCTCATTTGGTTTTCACTCCGAAATATCGTAAAAAAATCTTTACAAAAGAGCATTTGGAAACTATGAAAGAAGTGTTTGAAAATGTCTGTAAAAAAATGGATTGTGAGTTAGTAGAATTTAACGGAGAAACTGACCACGTGCATCTGCTTATTGAATATCCTCCAAGACTTGCATTATCAAAAATTGTTAATTCTTTAAAGGGCGTTTCAAGTAGAATTTTAAGAAAAAAATATCCTGTATTTAAAAAAGAGTATTGGGGAGATAATGTATCGTTATGGAGTAGAAGTTATTTCGTAGCAAGTGTTGGCGGTGCTCCTATTGAAATTTTAAAAGAATATATTGAAAATCAAAAAGCACCAGATTAATACCGCCTTTGCTCGCCTTAAAAGGCAATGGTTTCGGCAGAAGTTGCTAAAAAAGCCACTCCCTTATCTTTTTTACCAAAATAACCTAGCATATAAAAAAGAGAATCTATAGCCCATGTAGTTTTCCAACATTCTTTACATTTAGCCACTCCAAGTCCCTCTAGTACTACCGCTCCCTCTTTTATTACCCTAAAAAGCTCATTTAATTCGTTTTTCTCTACTCCGCATTTTTTTATAAGCTCTTCTTTATTGTAAGAAAACACTATTTTTTTAAACTCTTTAAAATTATCGCTTTTTTTATATACCCCCTCTTCTATTACCATTTGCGAAAGCAGTATAGACAAAAAATAATCACTGTTGGGTTTTATTTTTATAAATAAATCCGAATGTTTAGCAGTTTTAGTGTTCACTACATCTATAGTAACTATAAATTTATTTTTGATTAAAGGTACAAGATGTATATTCGTAATATAAGGATTTCTGCCCCAGATAATGACATTTTTAGCATTTTTTATTATCCACGTGGGAAGCACAAGGGATTTGCCCCTTGATTTGACAATTCCCTTTTCTCCAAGACCATCACAGGTGGAACCAACCGCAAAAACTCCTCCGTACTTTTCAAAAAAAAGCTTGGTAATATTTTGCATAATCCCCATATTTCCAGAGCCTTTAACAAAAAGCACTTTTTGAGGATTAGTATGTTTTAAGATATTCGTTAGTTTTTTTAACGCTTCATTTAACATAATATTTTTACCATTATATTTAGGAGAGGTTTCGGCAGAAAATTTAAAATAGTTATTAAGTTTCCAGCAAAGATAAGGCGTAAATCCTTTACCCTTAAATTTATCTCCTTGCAAACTCAACTCACAGGCATCCCAACAATCAAGAGGACAAAACACTTTTTTCCTAAAATTTAAACTTTTTAATTTCCAAGTCTTTTTCAAAATCTATATAATAAAATATTTCTTCTTGTTCTCCTATAAGGACTTTAAGGCCAAGCATAGAAGCTATAGAGCCTATAAGATTCACCATAGGAGGAAACTGTCCTTTTACTTTATGCTCTTTTGTAGCAAATATTTCAAAAGAAGTGGTTTTAAAAACACCAACCTGGCCCCTAAACTCTTCAACGCTTGCATATATCCATGGAATGGAATGGGCTTTAGCAAATTTATCAATTTCAATTCTCACATCAAAGTTGTCTGTGGCATCAAAAATCAAATCTATATCGTTAATTTTTAAATCATTTTTAAACGTTTTATTAAGTCCAATAATTTCTGTATCTTTACAACGTTTATTTAATTTTTCACTTAACATAATACTTTTACTTTGCCCGCAATCTTCTTCATAAAATTGAAATTGCCTATGAATATTATGAATTTCTATTTTGTCAAAATCAATAATATAAATCTTTTTAAGCCCTATGCAACTAATAGTAGTGGCTAAAATATTACCAAGTCCTCCCGCACCTACAATCAATACGCTTTTTTCAGCTAAAATTTTTTGATTTTTTTCTCCTATGGCTTCAATTTGTCTCCTATACATCAAATCTCCTAAGCGCTTCAAAAACCTGAAAAGCCTGAAAATGCTCTTTTACATCATGACACCTGACAATACTAGCCCCGTTTCTTACAGCCTCTGTATGTAAAATCAACGTTCCGGGAAGTCTTTCGGCCGCAACGGTTTTTACCCCCTCTTTTTGCATAATCATATCTATCATACTTTTTCTGCTAGCTCCTATTAAAAGCTCATAACCAAACCTCAAAAAGTGTTCCATATGTTTAATCAAAGCCAGATTGTCCTCAAGTCTTTTTCCAAATCCTATACCTACATCTAAAACAATATCTTTTATCCCAAAACTTTTAGCCTTTTCAATCCTTTTACTAAAAAACTCATCTACTTCTAATACTACATTTTCATAATAAGGATTTTTCTGCATATCTTTAGGCGTCCCTTTTTTATGCATAATAATAACCGTGGCGTTATATTTTGCCACCGTCTTAGCATACTCGTCGCTTTCAAGTCCGGTAATATCGTTTGCTATTTTAAATCCTCTCTCCAACGCATACTCCAAAACTTCGGCTTTAAACGTATCTATACTGAAAATAGCTTTTTCATAAAGTTTTGTTTTATAAATTTCGTCAATAATAGGCTTTACCCTTTTTAATTCTTCCTCAACCCCTGGATACTCACTTCCAGGGCGGCTTGAAATTCCTCCAATATCAATAATCTTAGCCCCATTTTCTATCATTTTCTCAATCTCTTCAACAGCTTCGCTTCCTTTAAACCTGCTGCCTTCAAAAAAACTATCGTCATTTGCATTAATAACACCCATTATTTTTAAAGGAAACTCCGGCAGATTTATAAATTCTTTTAAATTTTTTGCAAGCTCTTTTAATTTAAAGGGCTGTGAAAGTTCTTTTTTAGAAAGTATTTCAAGCTGTTTTTTATTACATAAAAGTAAAGCGTCAAAAATCTCCTTTTTGCAATTCGGAACTCCAAGAGGTACTGCAAGGTCTGCTCCAATGCTTAAAGCATCCTGCTTTAAAATATTTGCAGCACCGCAGGTTATGTCTTTAATATAAAAAACATATTCGCATTTTTTTTTACTCATAATTTCTATCCCTGCCAAATCAACCCCTATTTTTTTCATAACCTTTTTTATATCGGTATCTTTATTTAATTTATAAATTTTCACATTCTCTCCTTAAAGGCCAAAAATACCATGGAAATAACGGCTTTTTTGTCTATGTTAAATTCAAGCATCAATAAAGCGTCATTTATAATCTTTAACTGTTCTTCGTTTTTGGCTTTTTTTAAAAGGGATTTTAAAACGCTTTTTATTTCTTCTTTGTCCAAATCTTTTTTAAGATATTCGTAAATAAGGTCGTTTGTGATGCTTTTTATTTCGAGCTCATTTTCATCTTTATTAAAAAACTTTTTTTCCATGGGAAGTCTTGAGAGAATAGTATCTAAAAGATGGTATTTTGAAAGGGCCAACAAAACGAAATCTATGTTTTTAGGCGGCTCTTCTAAAAGCTTTAAAAGAGCGTTCTGAGCAAAAACATTATACTTTTTTGCTCCTATTAAAATAGTCTTTTTATTTTTTTCTGCGATAAAAGCCTCTTTTTTAACCTCTTCGACATCTTCTACTTTAAACTCGTCTTTTAAAAAAGAAACATCAAAATCAACCTCTTTAAGGATTTTTTCAAAATCATCCGTAATAATTATTTTCAAATTTCAACCTCCGCAAAAATAGCGGCTTTTATAGATTCGTTAAGAATATCTCCAAGCTCGAGCAGTTTTTTATCAAGATTAGGGTCAATCGACTTTAAATAAAAATTTTTAGAAAGGTCGGTATCCATAATCCAAAAAAAAGAATTTTCCTTTCTTCTTACAAACTTAAGAAGAGAAGTTTCTTTTCCTATATACCAAAAAATATAATTTTCATTAAAAGAGATATTTAACATATCTTCAATCATATCAAACTGCTCCGGATGTCTTGCAATGGTTATCTGGGGGACTATAGCTTTTAATTTATAAAAAGGGATAAAAGAGGGTTTGAATTCATTAAAATTATTGATTTTATTTATAATAAAATCCGCATACCATTCCCTTTCATCGTCCGTAACTATCAAAACGCTTTTACCCTCTATAATTTCAGATAAAAATATAGATAAAAGAGGCACAAAATCAAGCCTTCTCTCTTCCATCCATTTAATACTCTTTTTACGGATTAAATCTATTATAAAACGATTTAAATCCATTATTTATCCAGTTCGTATGCTTTATGTAAAGCTCTTACGGCAAGTTCTCCGTATTTTTCATCAATTACCATAGAAATTTTAATTTCACTGGTAGAAATCATTAAAATATTGATATTTTCCTGTGCAAGTGTTTTAAAAGCGGTAGCCGCAACACCGCTGTGAGATTTCATACCAACTCCCACAACACTGACTTTTGCGATAGAATCGTCATATTCTACCGACTCGGATTTATCCTCATACTCTTTTAATACTTCTTTTGTAAGTTCAAGTTCCGTTTGAGGCACTGTAAATGTCAGATTTGCTTTATTGTCTTTTCCGACATTTTGAACAATCATATCTACATTTATATTTTTATCGGCAAGTTTGCCGAAAATTTCTGCGCTAATCCCCGGTCTGTCTTCCACTCCGAAAATACTTACCCTTGCTTGGTTTTTATCAAGGGCTATTCCGCTAACAAGTACTTTTTCCATATCAGGTGTCTCCTTTGTAATTAATGTTCCTTTTACTTCCGGCTTAAAACTGGATTTTACTTCAATATCAACATTAAGCTTTTTAGCAAGTTCCACTGAACGGCTTTGCATTACTTTTGCCCCAAGACTTGCAAGTTCGAGCATTTCATCATAACTTATCACATCTATCTTTTTGGCTCTAGGCTCAATTCTAGGGTCTGTAGTATAAATTCCGTCAACATCTGTATAAATTTCGCATTTATCAGCATTAAGAGCACCGGCGATAGCAACGGCCGTTAAATCGCTTCCCCCTCTTCCAAGGGTTGTTACGTCTCCGTTTTCGTTAATCCCCTGAAATCCGGCAACTATTACGACTTTTCCTTCTTTGAGATGTTTTCGCATTTTTTCAGGGTCTATATCCATAATTCTGGCTTTTGTATGGTCACTTGTCGTTTTAATACCGGCTTGCCTTCCGGTTAGGGCTATAGCCGGAATGCCCATTGCCTGAAGGGCAATTGATAAAAGAGCGCTTGTGACCCTCTCTCCGCTACTGACCAACAAATCGACCTCCCTTTGAGGAGGGGTTTTACTAAAATGATTTGCATATTCTAGCAGTTTATTTGTCTCTCCAGCCATCGCAGATACTACTACAACAACGTCATCACCATTTTCTTTATAACTTTTTACTATATTGGCAACGTTTTGAATTCTATCCAAATCTCCTACACTTGTACCACCAAATTTTTGAACTACCAACATTTTTTCCCTTTACAAATAACCTTCTTTTTTAAAATAATCTATTACTTCTTTATATACCGGTCTTTTAAAAGACTTTACATATTTAAATACCTCATCTATAGGAACGAATTTATAATCTTTAAATTCAGGGATTTCCGTTTTAAGATTTATTTTAGCGTTCGGTTTTAATTTTACTAAAAAATATCTCTGAGTCTGTCCGTCATACGGATACATTTTTTCAGCTATTCTTTTTGGAAAATCATAGCTTAGCCATTCCGGCATTTCAGCTATAACTTCAATATCATCAGTGCCTATTTCCTCTTTTAGTTCCCTAAAAAGAGCTTCTTTAGGGGTTTCTCCCTCATCTATTCCGCCCTGGGGAAACTGCCATGCGTCAACATCGGTTCGTTTTGCAATCAATACTTCCACTTTTTCCGGATATTTCGGAGATAAAACAATAGCCGCAACGTTTGGTCTATATTTTTTCAAAACTGCACCTTTTTTTTGTAAAATTATATCTAAAAATGGAAAATTGAAAATGGAAAATGAAAAATTATTATATATTCATATACCTTTTTGCGACAGTAAATGTAATTATTGTGCTTTTAATTCATATACCAATCTAAATCACCTTAAAAAAATATATTTCGAAGCACTCAAAAAACAGTGGAATTTTGAAAAAAAAGATATTGATAATATTTACACTGTTTTTATAGGCGGAGGCACCCCATCTACTATGCCGATAAGCTTTTATGAAAAACTGTTCTCACTTTTATCTCCTTATCTTTCCAATACAAAAGAAATTACAATCGAATGCAATCCAAATGTCTCATATGAATGGTTAAAAGAGATAAAAAATATGGGGGTCACCAGAATAAGTTTTGGAGTTCAAAGTTTTAATAAAGAAAAATTAAAATTCTTGAATAGAAACCATTCTCCCAAACAGGCTATAAACGCCGTTGAAAACGCCTTTAAAGCCGGATTTGAAAACATAAACCTAGACCTTATTTATTCTACTGCAATGGATACAAAAAATTTACTTGAAAACGATATAAAAACAGCTTTTTCACTTCCTGTTACGCATATAAGCGCTTATTCTTTAACAATCGAAAAAAACACTAAATGGGAAGGGGACTTTTCTAAAAGAAAATATAATGAAGATATGGAAATATGGTTTATAGAAAAGATAAAAGAAAAATTTTTTCAATATGAAATTTCTAATTTCGGAAACCCCTGTCTTCATAATCTAGGGTATTGGGAGGGAAAAGAATATACCGCAATAGGGGCCGGGGCCGTCGGATTTAAGAAATGCAAAATGAAAAATGAAAAATTGAAAATGAAAAGATATTATACAAAGCAAGATGTTTATAAATATTTAAAAAACCCTACAAAATACAAATTCGAACACCTCTTTGATGAAGATATAAAAAAAGAAAAAGTATTTCTGGGACTGCGCTCAATCGTTGGATTTGATGAAAGTATTTTAAATGAAGAAGAGAAAAAAAGAGTTGATATTTTAATATCTGAAAATAAACTGATAAAAAAAGAAAACCGGATTTTTTCAAAAGACTTTTTATTAGCCGATGCCATAACTAATTTTATTTTAGTTTAATTTTTAATTTTTTACATTCTTAATTTAACACATTACCAAGGCACAACCGCATCCCAAAATTTGGCAAACCAGTTTTGTTCTGTAAATCTTTTTAAATCCCCTTCCGTTTTATACGCTATTTTTGCATCCGCTATATATTTCGAATCTATGGTATTATCGGGACTGATATCTTCTGGTCTTATAACTCCGCTGATTTGAATAATCTGTTTTTGACCGTCAACAAAAATTTCTCTTGTCCCGTAAATATAATAGTTACCGTTTGCCAATATTTTTACTATTCTGGCACTAACAGTAGTTTCAAATTTTTCGTTTCTTTGCTGAGTACCGCTTCCCTGAAAGGTTCTATCCGAATTCATCGCAGGAAGAGTAAGCCCTATTCCTGTTTTCCCAAGACTCATTACATTATGTCCGTTAAACATGGCATTTGCTCCAACAGTAGCGTCAAAAGCCCCTCCTCCGCTATTCGCTTCGTTTAGTTTTTTGCTGGCCTGAGAGGATTGGGAAATTCTTTCCGTAATCAACACCGTTACAATATCGTTAACTTTTTTTGCTTTTGTATCCGAAAAAAGATTGTCTTCATTAGTAAAAAGAGAACCAGGATTATTAACGCTTTCGTCATCTTTACTTGGCATCTGCTGAACATATTTAGGAGGTGTCATTTTGATAGTAGGGTCCATAGGATGCTTAGCACACCCGACAAATAAAATTAAAATTCCTATTGCTACAAAACCTCTTCTCACTCTCTTCCTTTTTTAATTCAAGAGCAAAAAGTGTTCCAAATAATCAACCCTGTTGCCCCCTTTTGATTTTGCCAGAATAACGGCTTCCTGTACTTTTTTAATAGCCGTATCCATATTGTCAAAAACGCCTATTTCGCTTATACCTATACTAAAAGTAACTATAATTTCTTTACCGTTAACTTTTACTTTTAAACGATTTATATCTTTTGCAAAATCCATAAGTTCCTTTTTATTCCCAAAACTCATAATAATAAACTCATCTCCTCCAAATCTGGCTATTATATCCCCTTTTCTTTTCTCTTTTAAAATTTTTCCTATCTCTTTTAAAATTTTATCGCTCAACGCTATTCCATATCTGTTTTGAATATTTCTAAAATAATCTATATCCAACATCATAATACTAAGAGGTATTTTTTTTGTTTTGGAAATATCCATATATTTCTGGGCCATTGCAAAGAAATAATTCCTGTTGAATAAATCCGTAACCTCATCGAATTTTGAAAGTTTTTCAAGTTCTTTATTTAAATCATCAAGTTGAAGCTGAAGTTTTGAAACATAAAGAGACATAAAAAGGGAAAAAGAAAATATTATCCCAAACACAGTGCTTAAAATATAAGGAATTGAAGATTTATCAACTTCTAAAAATCTTAAAAACAGATACATAATAAAAGTAAAAACAAGGCTTAATATTAAATCTTTAAATATAAATTTTAAACTCATCTCACCCCCTTTAATTGCAAAACGGCTTTTTTAATATCTTTTTGGCGCATAAAATATTCTCCCACTAAAAACGCGTCAACTCCGTTTTTATGAAGTTTTTTCACCGTCTCAAAATCATTTATCCCGCTCTCTCCTACTATTATAACATTTTCAGGTAAATAGGGAATTAATTTTTTGCTAAGGTCCATATCCATTTTAAAAGTTTTTAAATCCCTGTGATTAAAACCTATAATATCAGCTCCCACATCCAACGCTTTTTGTAAATCCTGCATATCATGAATTTCAAATAAAACTTCAAGTCCCATGTTTTTAGCAAAATTAAAAAGCCTTTTTAATTGATTTACATCAAGGGCTTTTGCTATAAGCAAAATAAAATCAGCCCCAGAGGCGTAAGCTTCGGCTATTTGAAATTCGTCTATTATAAAATCTTTTCTAAGAAGAGGAATTTTACTGAATTCATTTATTTTTCTTAAATACTCCAAACTACCCTGAAAAAAATAAGGCTCGGTTAAAACGCTCATAGCATCAGCTACTTCATTATATTCTTTCGCTATAGCTACAGGGTCAAAATCTTCTCTTATAACTCCTTTACTAGGACTTGCTTTTTTAACTTCGGCAATAATTCTGTAAGGATTTTCAGGAGTTGATTTCAAAGCTTTTTTAACATTTCTAAAATTTCTTTTTACTTTTAAAAATTTTTCAAAATCTTCTTTATTCTTTCGTTTTTCAAGCTCTTTTTTGGTTTTTTCAATAATTTTATCCAGTATCATTTTTTTCCTTTTGGTAATTTTTCAACACACTCTTTAATCTTTTTTTTATGTTCTAAAATTTCTTTGTCATTTAATTTTATGTATTGTATAATATCCCATGCTTTTTTGCATTTTCCGAGTTTATAATACCCCCATGCAAGAGAATCGATATATTCCATATTTTCAGGGTCGGCCATAAGAGCCTTTTGAACATACTCAAGCCCTTTTTTAACATCAAGGTCATACTTTATTAAAAGATACCCCAAAAAATTATACATATAAGGAGTCGGATAAAAAGTTAAAAGATATTCAAGCTTTTTAGCTATATCTTTTATCTCTTTTTTTGAAGGAGTATCATGATAAAGATATTCGCAGTATTTAAGCAAATATCTGTTATCCGCCGTTTTATTATATAATTTAAGAGCCAAAAAGGCCGCCTTTCTAAAATCCTTTTTCTGTAAATACAAAAGCATTAAATATTCATCACCAAGCGAATATTTCTTTATCAGCTTTTCGGCACTTTTAAAGTCTCCCTGCTGAATATATATATTCAAAGCCAATATATAATATTTTTTATCAAATTTTCCAAGTTTTTCATAAATAGCCGCAAGATTTTTATAATCATAAAGACTTTTGTAAATAAGAGCCATTCTTTTACATATATCAAATTCACAACCATACAATCCAAGATGCGTTCTAAGATAAGCCAAAGCTTCGTTGTATCTTTTTAACTCTATAAGCAAATCAGCTAGATTAAGCAAAACTTCTTTTGTGGGTTTTAAAGCATAAAGAGATTTCATATAATAAAGAGCTTCTTTAAATTTTTGTTCTTTTATAAGAATAAAACTCATCATAGAATAAAAAAAATCATCTTTTTTGTTAAGTTTTGTTAAAAGAAGTTTTTTGGCTTTATCGTATTTTTTTAAATTCAATAAAGCAAATATTTCATATTCAAAAATTTTTTTATCAAATTTCTTTTTAAGAAACTCCTCAGCTTTTTTTATAACTTCTTCATATTTTTTTTGAAAATACAAATTTTCCACTAATTTTTCATAATAAACCGGCTTTTTGGTTTTACGATACAAAAATTCATATATTTTTATAGAAGTATTATAATCTCCGTTTTTTTCATACAAAAGAGCTTTTATTATATATTCGTCTTCATTGGGTATCACTTTTTTACCAACAGGCGGCTGTTTAACACTGCATCCTGTTATAATTAAAAATAAAATTA
>Ga0256837_1001084_pt1 | contig 19461 bp, 23 predicted proteins | sample 4562384metaG_FD_185976 | JGI IMG/M metagenome (GOLD analysis project Ga0256837, IMG submission 185976) | Hydrothermal vent microbial communities from Guaymas Basin, Mexico - 4561-384 | ecosystem: Environmental > Aquatic > Marine > Hydrothermal vents | place: Mexico: Guaymas Basin | collected...
TTACTACTGCTACTATCATATAAACTTAAAAATTCCTTAAAATATATTAAATGTAGTGCCTACTTACAATATTATTATCCCTTATTTATGGGGTTTTCTTGTGTTTTATGTGCGAAGTCGGGAAAATTATATGCAGATGTTAGACTTAATTTCTATGTTTAGTATAGATGAGTTGTTGCATATTAGACAGGAATTGATTGATATTATAGGTTTTGATATTTAATTTATGAGTTGTGTAGAAAGTTATGTTTATATTATATTAAAAATTGGTCTTTATCATTAGAGATAAAAACTATTTTTAAAACTGCTATGGTAATGATAGGGAGAAAGGGGTTATAGATATTTCTCCAAATACCATTTCACAGTTTTAATAATTCCTGTTTCAAATGTTTCCTCAGCTTTCCAACTAAGTTCATTTTCTATCTTACTTGCATCTATTGCATATCGTTTATCATGTCCTGCTCTATCTGATACAAAAGTTATAAGTTCCTTATAATTTTTAAGTGATGAGTTTTGAATTTTGAGTTTTGAATTGTTTTTAATTGGATATACTTCATCTAAAATTTCACAAATTATATTTACAATTTGAAGATTTGTTCTTTCATTTCTTCCACCAATATTATATGTTTCACCCGCTTTGCCTTTATGATAAGCTAAATCAATTCCTTTACAATGGTCAAGTACATATAGCCAGTCTCTTATATTTTTACCATCTCCATATATAGGAATAGGATTACCTTGAAGTGCATTTCGTATGATAGTAGGTATTAGTTTTTCATCATGTTGTTTTGGTCCATAATTATTTGAACAATTTGTTATAACACAATTCATCCCAAAAGTTTCTACATAAGCTCTTACTATCATATCACTTGAAGCCTTTGAAGCACTATATGGACTATTTGGTGCATAAGGAGTGCTTTCTTTAAATAAATCATTCGGATCATCACTTAGTGTTCCATATACTTCATCTGTTGAAATATGATGAAATCTACAATTTTGATATTCATTTTTATATTTAAATGGTTCTTCCATCCAATAATTTTTTGCTACATCTATAAGTGTATATGTTCCATTTACATTTGTTTCTACAAAAACTCCTGGATTTTTGATAGAATTATCAACATGACTCTCAGCTGCAAAGTGAATAACACCTTTTATATCATATTCATTAAAAATAAATTCTACTAATTCACGATTACAAATATCTCCTTTGATAAATTTATATCTTGGATGATTTTCTACTTCTTTTAAGTTTTCTAAATTTCCTGCATAAGTTAAAAGATCTAAATTTATTAAATTATATTCTGGATATTTGTCTAAAAAATATGGTACAAAATTTGAACCGATAAAACCTGCACATCCTGTAACTAATATAGTTTTGAGTTTTGAGTTTTGAGTTTTAAATTTATCTAACATATCGTTCCTTTTTATTATTTTTTTATACAAGTAATATTAAATCTTTTTTACTTATATTTAAATTACTTTTATTTATAACTCAACATTTTTTTAAGACTATCTTTCCAATATGGAATAATAAGATTAAATTCTTCTTTTATTTTTGATTTATTTAACACACTATAATGTGGCCTTTTTGCTGGTGTTGGATAATCTTTTGTTTCAATAGGATTTATTTTTATATCAATTCCCTTTATTTCAAATATAGCTTTTGTAAAATCGTACCAACTAATAGCACCTTCGTTGCTATAATGATAAATGCTTAATTTTGAATTTTGAATTTTAGGAATTATTTCAAGGATTGCGATAGCAAGATCCTTAGCATATGTAGGTGTTCCTATTTGATCAAATATTACTCCTAATTCTTCTCTTTCTTTTCCAAGTCGAAGCATAGTTTTAACAAAATTATTCCCAAAACTACTATATACCCACGAAGTTCTGATAATAATTGAATTTAATGGATTTATTTCTATAATAGCTTTTTCACCATCTAATTTTGTCTGACCATATACACTTTGTGGATTTACCTTATCATTTTCTGTATATGGTTTAAAATTTTTTCCATCAAATACATAATCCGTAGAAATATGAATAAGTGAAATATTTAACTCTTTTGAAATAATTGCAAGATTTTTAACAGCTTTATGATTTATTAAATCAGCTAACTCTTGTTCTTCTTCTGCTTTATCTACTGCTGTATATGCAGCACAATTTATTATATGAGTAATATCATTATTTTTACAAAATTCTTTTACTTTTTTCATATCTGTTATATCTAATTCATTCTTATCAGTAAAAAAGAATTTAGAATCATTTTCATTTATAATTTTCAACTCATCATTCATAACTAAATATTTAAGCTCACTTCCAAGTTGTCCATTACTCCCTGTAATTAATACATTCATGAATTTCTCCAAGACGGATTTAAATATATTTTTTTAATATAATTTTCATTATAAAAATTAGCTCTTTCATTATAATCAAATAATTCTACATTCATAATATTAGGTGCATTTTTATCTTTTTCAGATAATAATAATTCATTCTTATCTAAAATCCAATCTATATTCAAATGCTCATCATCAAAAGCTATACCCCTATCATTTTGTGGGCTATAATAGTTATCTACTTTATATGCAAATATGGTATCATCTTCTAACACTACAAATCCATGAGCAAACCCACGAGGCACTAAAAGCTGTTTCTTATTTTCGCCTGTAAGTTTTACTGCTATATGTTTTCCAAATGTAGGACTTCCTTTTCGTATATCCACTGCTACATCTAAAACACTACCTTTTATAACTCTTACTAATTTTGTTTGAGCTGCAGGATGAAGTTGATAATGTAAACCTCTTAATACTCCTTTAGAACTTTTTGATTCATTATCTTGAACAAAATTTATTTTATAACCTAAAAATTTTTCTAATTTATCTGCTCTAAAAGTCTCTACAAAATATCCTCTATCATCTCCATGAACTTTTGGTTCACATATAATTACATCTTCTATGTCTGTTCTTGTAAATTTCATATCATTTTCTCCATTTAAGATTATTGATTAGCTCTACTAATCAAATATTGTCCGTATTGATTTTTTTTCAATGGTTGTGCTAATTCTAAAAGCTTTTCTTTATCTATATATCCCATTTCATAAGCTATTTCTTCAAGACATGCTACTTTTAAACCTTGTCTATTTTCAATAGTTTGTATAAACATACTAGCTTCTAATAAACTCTCATGAGTTCCAGTATCAAGCCATGCATACCCTCTACCCATAAGTTCAACTTTTAATCTTTGCTCTTGCAAATAATCTTGGTTAAGTGTAGTTATCTCTAACTCGCCTCTATCACTTGGTTTTACAAGTTTTGCTTTATGCACTACATCATTAGGATAAAAATAAAGTCCAACCACAGCATAATTACTTTTTGGTTTGCTTGGTTTTTCCTCTATACTTATTACATTCCCATTTTTATCAAACTCTGCCACTCCATATCTCTCAGGATCTTTTACATAGTAACCAAAGACTGTAGCTTTATTTTCTTGCTGTGCATTTCTTACACTCTTAGCTAAAAGTTCTGTAAGTCCATGACCATAAAATATATTATCACCTAAAACAAGGCATACATCGTCATTACCTATAAACTCTTCACCTAATATAAATGCTTGAGCCAAACCATCAGGAGATGGCTGTATTTTATAACTAAACTTCATACCTATATCAGACCCATCACCAAGTAATTTTTCAAAATTTGGTAAGTCATCTGGTGTTGAGATAATAAGCACCTCTTTTATACCTGCTAACATCAAAACTGATAATGGATAATAAATCATTGGTTTATCATATATTGGTACTAGTTGTTTAGATACACCTTTTGTAATTGGATACAAACGAGTTCCCGAACCTCCTGCTAATATTATACCTTTCATATCATTTCTCCTTTAATTCTTTTAAATTATTTATTATTTTTACATTAAATATATTTTTATCTATTTGATGACCAGTAGAAATTAAATAGTTTTTCCCTATTCCCGCATTTATACCAGCCTCTATATCACTATTTTTATCACCAACTAAAATTGATTTATTTAAATCAATATTAAATTCTTGTTGTGCTTCTAAAATCATTCCTGGTTTTGGCTTTCTACAATTACATTCGCCACTAAATTCTGGATGATGAGGACAATAATAAACTTTTGAAATAACAAGATTTTTCTTTTTAAATTCTCTTAGCATCCAATCAGTTAATTTTGTAAAATCTTCTTCGCTATATTTTCCTCTTGCAATTCCTGCTTGATTAGTTATGATAATGATCAAATACCCCTTATCTTGAAAATATTTACAAGTTTCAAACACACCATCTATAAACTCAAAATCTTCAATCTTATACAAATAATTTTTTTCTTTATTTATAACACCATCTCGATCTAAAAATAAAGCTCTTTTCATCATATGTACTTCTCTACTTCTGTTTGTGCTTTTTTATAATCTTCAGGAATACCTATATCTATAAAATAATTATCAAAAACTTTTACTGTCGCTTTTATAGCTTTAAAATTATCTTGCATAAACTCTTCAAAAGAAAATTTTTCATTAAGTTTAAAATTATCAAAAATATATTTACTAGCTAAGTAAATACCACCATTTATATTCCCCTTTTTTCTATAACTTTTTTCAGTAAATGCTGTTACAAAACTATTAGCATCACTTTCCACACAACCATATCTATCAAAATCACTCATAGTTTTTAAAGAGAGTTGTAACATAGAACCATTTTCTAAAGATAGTTTTGATAAGTCTACATCAAAAAAAGTATCTCCATTGATTATATAGACTTCATTTTTTTCAACTAATCCCATAGCTTTTTTTATAGCCCCACCAGTTCCAAGTGGTTCATCTTCTACACTATAAACTAGCTCTATATTTTCAAACTTCTCTCCAAAATAATCTCTGATGATTTCCCATTTATAACCAACAGAAAGAATTACTTTATTTATACTATTTTTTTGAAGATATTTCAATATATACTCTAAAAATGGTTTTTCTCCTATGGGTGCCATTGGTTTTGGAACATCACTTACTACACTTTGTAGTCTTGTACCAAATCCTCCAGCCAAAACTATAGCTTCCATTACTTAAAACCTTTACCAAATATCTCTTCTTCAACTACAGCACATATTATATGACCTATAAGTATATGAGATTCTTGCACTCTTGGTGTCTCATTTGAAGGCACACATATACAATAATCACATAATTCTTTCATAGCCCCTCCACTTTGACCAGTAAAGCCAACAGTAATAATCCCTTTTTCTTTACACTCTTTTAAAGCTTCTATAATATTTTTACTATTTCCACTTGTAGAGATACCTATGAAAATATCTCCTTTAGTTCCATTTGCTTGAACCTGTCTTGAAAAAAGTTTCTCATAACCATAGTCATTTCCAATAGCTGTTAATATACTTGTATCAGTTGTTAAAGCAATACTTGCTAAACCAGGTCGATCAAAATAAAATTTACTTACAAATTCACCTGCTATATGTTGAGCATCTGCCGCACTTCCCCCATTACCTGCTATAAGAGTTTTATTTCCTCTTTTATAAGCTTCTGTTGTTACTTTAGCCACTTCTTGTATTAACTCCATAAGCTCTCTATTTTTATAAATTGCTTGTTTTGTTTCGTATGATTTTTTTACTTGATTTGCTATAAATTTATCTAACATTATTTTCCTTTTGATTTTGTTTTGGTAATTTTGGTTGATGAGTTTTAAAAACATAAGCTATATATGATACTCCAGTTGCTATTATGCTACCTACAATTTCAGAACCAAAATAACCTGCTATAGTTGCTATACCATAGCCAATTGAAACTAGAAGTATGAAGTTTAACTGACCAAAATATGTAGCTCTATGTCTAAACTTTTGTTCTTTTTCTGCCATTGCTATAATTCTATCTGGTAAAGTTTTATCTATCTGTTTTAATTGTCTTAATTCTTCTGGAGGAGGAGTTGGAGCTTGACGAATTTGTGTGGTAGAGACAGAAAGACGATTTAAAATCTCATCTTCTTGTTTAGCCAACAATTCTTCAAGTTCTTGTTTTGATAGTTGGGTATTATTTTCTTGATTTTTTAGATGTTGTTTTTTCAAGTTTTTTTCCTAAAACTATTTTTTTTGCTATATAAAAATCATTATATAGATTTTTACCATCTTGGTATTGATTGTTTTCATTAAAATTAGGTACACCTATAATCATAGAGTTATTTACACCATCTAAAAAATATCTTATAAATCTTTCCATTTCACCATCTCCTTATATCTATTTAGAATTATATCAAATTTAATATTCAAAACTTATAATTCAAAATTATATTCTCCACCCTTTCGTTCCATCTTTTACAAAATGAAAGTTTATTACTTCACCTTGTTGTTTATTTAACATATTTATAAGTTGTAGTTTTTTTACAGGATCTACCATAAAAAACATAAACCCTCCTCCACCTGCTCCACTTACTTTTCCACTATAAGCACCATTTTGCATAGCTAAAGTATAGACTCTATCTATCTCACTATTTGATATAGAACTACTTACTTTTTTCTTTGATTCCCATGACTTACCAAGTATTTTAGCAAAATTCTTAATATCTCCTTTTAAAAGATACTCTTTCATCAAGGTTGCATCTGCCTTTACTTCATGCATAGCCTCAAGTGAGGCTTTTTCATCAAGAAGTGATTTTTTTTCATCTTCTATTTGACTTGCTTCTCTTGTTATATTGGTAAAATATAATACCATAGACTCTTCAAGTTCATCTATAATCCAGTTTTTTATTCTAAGAGGATTTACTATCACTCTTTTGTTTGCATAAAATTCCATAAAGTTAAATCCACCAAAAGTAGCTACATACTGATCTTGAGCACCTCCAATTATTCCTATATCTTCTCTCTCTATCTCAAAAGCAAGTTTTGCGATATCATACTCTCCAAGAGGAAGATTTAACCACTCTACAAAAGCTTTTATAACAGCTACTACCAATGTAGAGCTACCACCTAAACCACTACCACTAGGAACATCACTATAAGTGGAAAGTTTAAAGCTAAGTGGTTCTAAATCATACTCTTTTATTATACGGTTGTATATACCTTTAAATAGATCAAGTTTACCATCTAATGCTAAAAACTTTTGAGATGGAAGTGTTACACTCTCTCCTATGTCCAATGCCTCAAAATATATACTACCATTTTCAACTACTTCTATACTACAATGCACATAAAGTGAAATAGTAGCATTAAGCACATATCCACCAAATCTATCGCAATATGTATCCAAATCTGTTCCACCACCTGCTAAACCTAATCTTAGTGGTGCTTTAGTTCTTATTATCATTTAGTAACTCCTTATATTTTTTTATTATTTCTTTTGATATAGATTTAATATGAAATAATCTATTAAATCTTTCTTTAGAATTTTTAGAAAATTCATTGTACATTTCTTTATTATCTATAATTTTTTTATATGCTTTTGCTAATTCTATTGGATTTTTAATCTCTACTATCAATCCTGTTTTATTATGTAAATTAACATAACTAACACCTGAGCCTTCAATATTTGTGGATACTATAGGTTTTGAAAAATACATCGCTTCACACTGAACAAGACCAAAAGCTTCATTCCTAGAAATAGAAGATAATACAAACAGATCACATAGTTCATAATAAGCACCCACCTCACTATCATCTATTCTACCTAAAAACTCTATTTTATTAGAAACTCCTAGTTTAGAAGCTAATTGCTTATATTTTGCACTATCTCCTCCTCCAGCAATTATTATTAAATACTCATCAGATAAATATTTAGCGGATTCTATTAAATACTCAAATCCTTTATACTCTGTCATTCTTCCAAATGAATATATAATTTTTTTATGCTTATATTTATTTCGTAAATCTTCCAATAAGTTATCATCTACACTCAATCTACTCGGATTAAATCCAGAAGGTATAGATATACATTTGTTTTTAAATGGTTTTAAATCCATAGAGCTTTCTATATAATTAGGTGAAGTAGCAATAATAAGACTACTTTTTTTTAAAAGCCATGTTTGAAATGGCTGAAACATAGCTTTTAAATATTTCTGTTTTACAATATCACTATGCCAATGTATTACAATAGGCTTTTTAGGATTTAAAAAGTACAAAGCAAGTGTGATCATAGGATCAGGCAGATGAACATGTAAAATATCATAATCATCTATATACCTTTTTAATAAAGGGAAAATTTTAAAAGATAATGAAGTTGAAGCTTTAAATGCAAATCTTCCATAAGAGATTACTTTTATTTTTCCTAAATCAAATATTTTATTATTCTTAGTTTCATTTGCACAAAAAATATCACAAGTAATATTATTTTCGACTAACTCTTCGGCTAAATCATAATAAAATTTTTCTATTCCACCAAAACTAAATGGATAATGTTTACCCAATTGTAAAACTTTCATCTCAATCCTTTAAATATTTTTATAATACTATTTGTATATTTTTCCCAAGAAAAATTTTGTATATTTTTAATGCCTTTAAAAATCAATTTATTTTTAAAATCATTATCCAAAACTTTTTTCATAGCTCCTACAATCTCATCAATATTATTTGGATTTACTAATAATGCACCATCTCCTGCAATTTCTGGCATTGAAGATATATTTGAAGTAATCACTGGGCAGTTATGATACTGTGCTTCTAAAATAGGTACACCAAATCCTTCCACAAATGAAACAAATAATAATGCACAACTATATTTATATAGTGAATTCAATTCATCATCATCGATATAATTTGTAAAAATTATATCTTTATCAGATACTAAATTATCTTCCTGCTTTCCAACAAGAACAAGTTTATAATCTTTATCTTGATTAAATAAGTTAAATGATTTAATTATGTTGCGATAATTTTTATGCTTTTTTAATGAAGAAACAAATAAAAAATATTTTTGTTTATTTAAATTTAGGTTATCTAAAATAGTATCTTTATACATAGATAATTTCTTTATATTATATGAATGATATACTACTTCAACATTCTTTCTTTTAAAAATATTTTCTATATCTTTTTTTGTGGCATATGAATTTGCAATAATCTTTGATGAATGATTTATGGTAATATAATTCATAAAATAATAATATCTTTCACCTATAAAACTCAATGTATTTGAAACTTTTAAAGGAATCAAATCATGAATAATATTTACTACTTTTAATTTTTTAGGTTTAAATATAGGAGACACAAAATGATGTGAATAAAAAATATCTATATTGTATTTTTTAAGTATTAAATACAATTCAAAATGCTCTTTTATAGAAAAAAGTTTATTTTTCATTTGAATTGATTTATAATAATCACTATCTTTATATATATTTATATCATTATAAATGAGATAAAAATTCATGCCACTTGGTTGACTCATCTTCAATTCATCCAAAAAAGATTTTAATCCGACAGCTATACCTGTATGTGGTGTTTCTAAATATCTAATATCTATTAAAATATTTGTCATTTACAACTCCTTCTATTTATAATCACAAGTACTAAAAAAAAGAAAACTTGAAAAATAAGATTTTCTATTATATCAAGAAAAATTCCAGCATAAAAAATTGGAATTATCAATAATGCATTATATTTATTTTTAATTGATAAATACAACATAGTGATAAAAAATATCGTAAAAAATATTGTTCCATAATTTAATAAAACAAAATAGAATAAATTATCTTTAGTTATAGAATTATCACTTAATGATGCGCCAAATAACATATTTATAATATCATTATTATAAAAAAAATTATTATACGAGCTATCCCATATATTGTTAATTCTATCAAGTAATGATGCAATCAAATAAACATTTAAATCTTTATCATCTATTAATAGACTAAAAAAATGTAAAAGCATATCATTTAAAAATTGAAAATAAAAAATAAACACTATTGGTAAGAAAAACATAAATAATCTTATAGTTTTAAACTTAATAACAGGAATTATAATAATTAATGTTAATAACATTAGAATACTTGTTTTAGAGGTAGAAAATAATAATAAAAATAGAGATAAAATTTTCCATATAACATTTTCCTTAATTAACAGAAAAATGAAAAATGAAAAATAAGCAAAAAAACCTAACATATCAGGACTTCTAAATATACCAATTGGTCTAATCAAATTCAATACCGAAGCATTTTTTATAAATTTATCTCCTAAAGGAATATGAAAAATTGAATAAAATTCATTTCCAAAATAAATTTGCATCATTGTTAATATAATATTAATAATCATAAAAACTTTTATTATAAAAATAAATTGTATAAAAATATCACTTAACTTATTTGTCTCTAATGTTGATAAATATAATACAATCACAATAGGTAAAAGAAAATCATTTCTAAAATGCCAAAAAATATTAAAAATATCATTCATTTTAAGTAGATAAATAAATAATACAGACACTAAAGAAATCAAAATTAAAATAAATAAATATAATCTTTTTTTATTAAAATGTAAAATTTTTTGTTTAAATTTTAATAGACTTAAGAATAATAATAAAAATGTAATTACATCCTTATACACAATAACATAATCACCTATATTAAATTGTAAAATCTTTATTGGCAATTGTAAAAATAATATTATTACAAATATATTAAATATTTTAATATATTTCATTACTTAATATACCTATAAGAAATTTTTTATTATACAAGAGAGATACTTTTTTATAACCATTAAAAACTATTTTTGTATATAAATCAATATCATCTAAGAGATATAGAATAGTTTTTTCTAATTCTTCTACATCTTTCTCTTTTACTAAAAAACCATCTTTTTTATCTTCTATAATATATTTAGGTCCTCCGCAATTAAAGGCTATTATAGGTTTTTTAAAACTCCATGCTTCTAAAATAGTTCTACCAAATGTTTCTGGTCCACCATATTCAGATATAGAAGTATTTAAAACAATATAACTATCTTTATAATATTGTTCTATATTATCAGTATACTCAATAAACTCTATTTTCCCTTTTATGTCATAGTTATCTATCAAAGCAATTAACTCTTGAAAATACTCTTCATCTATAATCTTACCAATAATTTGTAATTTAACATTTTCTATATCTTTAATAGCTTCTATCGCATATTCAATACCTTTCCATCTGTTTATCATAGCTGGAATAATAATATTTTTTATTTGACCATTATTATTCTTACTATCTAAATTAACATCTTTAATATCTATAAAATTTGGTATGATTTTATAATTTTTAATAACTTTAGAAAAATATGTTTCGATATCAAAAAAAGCTTGTGTTGTAAATAGATATTTGATATTCATATTCTTTAAAGAATTAAATATAAATTTTTGATATTTCCATTGAAAGTCTCTAATATAAATTAAAATTTTTTTATTTTTTAAATTAGTAAAATAAGATAATAAAGACAGATAAAATGCACCTTTATTCGTATTTACTAAGATAGTATCCGCATCTTTTAAAGTAGGATATATTGTTTTTAAATTATTGTAAGTTACTTTTATGCTATTTCCATTTTGTAATATAATCAATTTTACATCTTCTATATTTTTTAAGTTTTTAATATGCTTTTTATTAGATACAAAAATAGTGATACGAAACTGTTTAAACTCTATCAAACCTTTAACAATACTTTCAAGACTCCTTTCAGCCCCTCCATATCCATTGGCATTTGAAAAAATAATTAAATTTCTCATATATCTACTTTCCCAAAATGATTATTCAATCTATCATCAATTGCTCTTTTAAATACATCATATCTTTCTTGATTTTTACTATTTCTAAAAAACTGTAAAATAAAAATAAAAATATACATATTTATTTTATATAAAAATCTATTGTTAACTAAATACTGCAAATCAAAATGTACTCTATTCCGTACAGCATAATAAACTCTAAAATCACCACCTTCATTTAAATAGCTATAAAATGGCGACTTAGCCTTCTCTTTTAAATTCCAAGAAATATCAATATCTTTTAATTTACTATCTAAAACCAAAATAATTTTTCCACCCCTCTTAGTAATCCTATAACTCCACTCATGATCATCTGCATATACAAAAAACTCTTCTCTTGGATAACCTATATTATCAATAATTTTTTTATGAAAAAACATGCCACCATAAGGTGCAACTGCCACTTTTCCACTTTTTATATTTTTATCTTCTACAAAAGTTTTAATACCAATTTTTCTTTTTAAAACTCTTAAAACTTTTTTTGGTAAATCAAGTATATGAAACCCTAAAAAACTATTTTTTCTTCCTAAAACCAAGTTTGGATTATTTGTCATGATAGCTTCTTTGTATGCCATTCTGTCTGGTCTAAATGACAATAAAGAAACTTTTTTCTCTTTTTCTTTATTTTCTAGCTTACCCCAAAACTCTTTCAAAACCTTTAAACTATCTTTTTGAGGCATATTATCATCATCCAAAAGCCATATATACTCACACTCTTCACACTCATAAGCCTCTTGCAGTCCTCTTTTATATCCACCTGCTGAACCTGTGTTTTCTTCCAGATATATCACTTTTAATCTATCTTGATTTTCTTTTTCATATTCTTTTAGCTGTTTTTTACTATTTTCTTCAGATGCATTATCTATCACGATTACTTTATCTACACCCTCTTTATAACAAGCCTCTATTACTTGCTTTAGTAAATGAAATCTATCTCCATAAGTTACTATTACACTACATACTTTCAATTTTCACCCTTTTTATATCAATAAAATTATTTTTTATTAAAGTTTTTATAGCTATCTCTATTTGTTTTTCTGTAAACTGTTTTTTTCTATCATTCCAACTATATATATGTTTTTTGATCTCATCTTTTGTTCTTGCATTTTCATACTTATATACCCAGTGTACGGTGGCTAAAAGTTCAACTCCATAAGGTGTTTCAAAGCCTTCTACAAGTTTAGACACTTTTATAAAATTTTCTTTTGTAATGTATTGATTTTTTAAAAAGTCATTAGCTTCTTTTGTTGCTTTAGGTAAAAGTTCTATCTGTTTTGTAGGTATGTCTCCTCCATCTTCATATCCTTTTATATAATACCCCTCTATCACATTCATCACATGTCTTAGATTTTGAGCATAAGGACCATACTGTGCCTTTCGATAGTTCAACTTCAAAACTTCTCCACTTTCTTGCATAAAATACATAAGTTTATGAATCTCAAGTAAACTAATAAATGGTGCTAGCATACCTTTTAAATAATTATCAATCAATCCTACAAGTGCAGCCCTACCTGCAGTCATAGTTGGTATTTTTTTACTTATATTTTTTTCTATTTTTTGCTCCAATGGTTCAAAAACGATAATATTGCAATCTATATGAGATAATCTTTGATTGATTAAATCTTTTACATCTTTCCAATTAAGACCTCCAAGACCACTTCCAAGAGGTGGTATAGCTATAGATTTTATATTATATTCCCTAATTACTCTTACTAAATCATCAAGTCCATTTGATATATCTTCTATTTTACTTTTAGCTTTCCAGTGTCTTTTAGTAGGAAAATTTATAATATATTTTGGATTAAATATTTGCCCTGTATTATACACATACATCTTACCTGGTATCACTTCACCATTTTTACAAGCTATTAAATATGCTTTAAAATTATCTGGAAATGTTTTTTTGTATTGAAGAGCAAGACCTCTGCCCATTACTCCTACACAATTAACAGTATTAACTATTGCCTCTACATCTTCATCAAAAATATTACCATTTTTATATTTTATCATTACTTTCTCCATCTCAATAATACCAACTTTTATTTATCTCTATTATCGGATTATAAATTGTTTGCTGTAAGATATTTTTTATCTGTGTATCCATAAGTTTATTATTTGATACTATTTTTTCTACAAGTGAAAAATCTACAAAATTTTCACATAAAAACTCTGCTTGTTTTGTATCTATAGAATGACTCCAGTAATCACTATTAATAGTATACCAATCTAACTTAGATAAATTATTAATATCATTTGTATCTTCGAAATAATATGACCCTGCATTTGATCTTGTAAAAACCCATCTTTGAGTATTGTTATTTGCCCAATTTATAACATTCATCAAATCAAACTCAAGATGAATTATATTATCTTGCCCACCTTGATAATCTAACTCCATATTACCCATATGTATCATATATAACATAACAGATCTTGGACAAAAATAAAATGGCACACACTCCCCAACATACAAATCGGGATATGTCGTAAATGTTAATTCTGTAAGTCTTCGTTGTTTTATACTACTCATACCTATAGTTGTACCACCTAAATTTTGTGCTAAAACTTGAGCATCGCTCAATAATCCTCCACTATTTAGAATACAAGGTAGTTTATCTATATGTATGATATGATAAATTTTTATATTCATTTTTTAAAACTTTTTGATATAGCCAAACTACTAGTTTTTAAATAACTATTTAATCTATTTTGATTTTCTTTTAGCTGTTTTTTACTATTTTCTTCAGATGCATTATCTATCACGATTACTTTATCTACACCCTCTTTATAACAAGCCTCTATTACTTGCTTTAGTAAATGAAATCTATCTCCATAAGTTACTATTACACTACATACTTTCATTTATATCTTCTCCAATATTTTAGCGAATTCAACTTCTATTTCATTACCACTATGTTGGTTTTCAAAACAAGATATTGGTATCATTTGTCTTCCTAATGCAATAGTTTCTAATATAACCAAAAAATTATCATCGTTGTTTTGTATATAATTTTTAAAATTGTTGATTAAAACACTTTCATTTAAATTCTGTATAGATTGTGTAGATATAATCTCTTGGTTGTAAAATATTAATCCTATTGGAACTATATCTACACCTTCAAAAGACTCATTGTGATGATTTAAAAGCAAATAAATACTCACATGACTTAGTGTATCTTGAAATTTATCTCTACAGTGAATCAACTTTCTTTCATCAAGTGTAGATTTTAGCTCAATCATAAAGATATAAAGTCGTCTTTGTTCTTCATTGAAGTAAATTACAGTTTGTTCAACCTTTTTTCCACTGGATAAAAAAATCTTCTCGCCATCTTCATTATCAAAAATCCATACATTATCTATAGGAGCAGATAATATCTTAATACTATTTAAAGTAGCTCCATTATCTCTTTCTACAATAGTTATTGTTGAAGATAAATTTTCTCTTAAAATTCTAACACTAACAAATGAATTTTGAACTCTTTTTCGCAAATCTGTTAATTTAATAGCCATTAATTACCTTTATAGAGTTTTATATTTATCTCATTTGACAAACTTTCAATCTCACTTTCAATCTCTACAAAATCTTTAAATAATACTCCATACTCTTCTACACTATATTGTTTAACTTGCTCACCATCAAAAAAACACACCTCTATATCATCTTTTAAAATATTTTTATTTAGATATTTAGTTTCTATCTCTTTTTGTTGCTCATGTCTTAACATAGAAAAAGTAATATAGTTATTTATAATTTTTGCCATAAGTGTACTATGTGTTGTAATTAGTATTTTATTGTTCCTTGCAACAAAATCTATTAAAATGCTCATTAGTTTATATTGATTTTTTGGATGTAAATTCTCCTCTGGTTCGTCTAAAATTAGAAAATTACTTTTAGATAAATCAATCCAATATTTAAAATAAAGATATAGTGTTGTAAGTTGATTTGTATTTGAAGATGATAAATACATTGGTAAATTTATATTCTCATCTATATGCAATCTTAACTCTTTTTTACTTAAAGGGTATTGGTGAATTTTTATATCTCCTCCTAACATCTGTTCTAATTCCTGTTGAAACTCTATATAATCATGATTTATAGATATATTTTGTTTTAGATCTATCATTTTAGATATAAGTTCATTCATAGGCATCGTGTATGAAGGTTGTGATTGTTTTGCTATTTTTAAAAGTTTTCTTATATCTCTTTCATTAGATAAAAAGAAATTATCAATCTCATCTTTTTTTTCTTTTTCTATTTTATAAATATATTCATAGAAAGTAGTATATGCTCCTCTTACTGAAGGCAAATAAAACGGTTTCCCTTCAAAAAGCATAATAAGTAAAAAATGTGTTATTCTTTTACTTACATTTTCTAAATCTGTATTTGAACTATTTATCTCTAAAAAGTTATTATTTGATTCTGTACTTATATTAATAATATCATCTTTGTTTAGTGCATTAGTAAAAGATATTTTTAAATCTTTAGTAATTAGTTCATTTACCTCTTTGGTTAATAATAGTTCTATCGTAAAGTTTTTAAAATATTTTTTTTCAGATTTAAATATAAGATTTATATTTGTACCAATAAAACTGCTATAACTTTTTATCAATCTATCTATAGCTTCTTCTGTAATTTCAAAACTTTTAAGATTATCAATAGCCAATATCTCTACTGTATCAATTTCTTCTACAAATTTTTTATGAAAATATTCATTGTAAACTCCCCAAATAAGTTGAGACAAATAAGTCTTTCCACTATTATTATATCCTACAAAAAATAAAATAGACTTACTTAAATCAATTTTTGCTCTTTTGATTGGTCCCAAATTTTTTATATTTAATATCATTTTTTACTTCCCTGTATTTTGTATTTTTTTATTGCTCTGAAAGTTTAAAATTATTAACAGTCTAGCCCTCCTCTTAAACTCCATCTAAACTTGTGTGATACTTTTTAGCATTTTTTCTATAAAAAGTTGAAAATACTGTTCATATACCCAAGAGTATGATCTTTGATACTTAGAGATAACATATTATTCTTCCATTTTAATAACTCTTTTTGCTCTGCATTTAGTGATAATGGCATTTTAGTTCTTTATAAATATTTTTTTAATATCTTCTATAAAATTATTTTGTTCATTTTTAATTTTTTCTCTATAAAAATCAAATTTTTTACTATTATCTTCATAATTATCTATACAATTCATTATTTTATCAATTATTTTAGGAATATTTTCTTCCTTATCTACAAACTTAAACTCATCATCTATTGCAACATCTTCATAGTATTTTGCAGAACCTTGTTTGCCTGTAATTATACAACATCCAGAAATAGCTGCTTCTCTTGGTATTCTATCTTTTCCTGGATGATTTCCAAAGTCTATATATACTTTAGCAGTTGATAAAAGATTAGCAACTTCTTCTCTTGTCATATTTTCAATAGGAATAAATTTAATTTTTTTATTTGATTGTTTTATAATCTTGTTTGTAAATTCTATTCCTTTTTTTGGATTATATATAACTATATCCTCTTTTTGTATATGTAAATTTTTAGTTTGGTTTTCTATAAAATATTTGTTTAAATAGTCTCCAAGAAAATATATATTCTTTAATCCTTTTTCTTTTAAATGTTGTTTAGCATATTCAGATTGAACAAAATGAATTAAAGTTCTATCTTTTTCAAATCTATAAACTTTAAAATATCCTATTTTATATAATATTTGTTTTATAATCTTTTTCCACAATACATTACTTTCAAATCTTTTATAATAATTATCAACACTTAGCCACCATATAATTTTTTGTATATTTTTATAATTATAAATTATACCAGTCACTATTTCTGGAACTATCAAGATATTATCTACAATGTCCTCTATCTCCTCTATATATGGATTATTATATTTTACATATGCATCATGAACTGGATTGCTTTCTGTTTTTTCATAATAGAACATAAACGCTTTTAGTCCTAACTTATTTAATTCATAAACTAACTGATGTAAAAGTTCAGGACCACCAGTCGCCACATTTCCAGGACAAGCTACATATATCTTTGTATTTTCTTGTATCTTTATTTTACTCATTATTTATCTCCTTCTCAAATACTTCCAAAGCTCTTTCAACTATATCATCCATATCATAGTATTTATATTCTGCTAATCTTCCGAGTAATATTAAATTTTGCCATTGTTTAGAATATTCTAAATATCTATTATATTTTTCTTGATTAAATTCAGTAAAAATCGGATAGTATGGAGTATCTTTTGTTTTATCATAAGCTTTTGGATACTCTTTTAATATCGTTGTTTTATCACTTTTTGTTGGGTGAATATGTTTAAATTCTGTAATTCTCGTAAAGTCATAATTATTTGGATAGTTTACCGTTGCAGCTTCTTGATAATATTCTTTATCAACCGTTTCGTAAGCCATGTCTACACTTCTATATGGAAGTTCTCCAAATTTATAATTAAAAAGTTCATCTATTTGACCTGTATAGATGATTTTACCTTTAAACTCTGTTCCTAAAAATTCAAATCCCTCTTCGGTTATTTTACATACTTCTTTAAAATCTGTATTTAACATAAGTTTTATATTTTTATGATTTAACATATTTTTAAAAACTTCAGTATAACCTTTTGAAGGTACTACTTGGTATTTGTCATTAAAATATCTATTGTCCCTACCTATAAAAATAGGTACTCTTGCAGTAACTGCCCCATCCATATCTTCTGGCTTCATACCCCACTGTTTTGCAGTATAATGAACAAAGATTTTCTCATAGACAAAATCAGCTAAAAATTGCATATCTTTATCGGTTGATTTTTTAAGTTCAAGAATTGGTATTTTTGAATTGTATTCATAATTTTCAAGAAGTTTTTTTTCTATTCTTTTAGCAAGCTCATTTGGAAAGACTTCATACAAAGTATTAAAATTAAACGGAATTGGAACCTTTTTGCCATCAATAAATGCTAATACTTTATGATTATATATATCCCACGATGTAAATTGTGAAAGGTATTCAAATACCTGCTTATTATTTGTATGAAAAAGGTGTGGTCCATATTTGTGAATTAAGATGTTGTTTTCATCTTTAAAATCAAAACAGTTTCCTGCTATATGATCTCTTTTTTCTATGATAAGCACTTTTTTATTTAACTGAGTTGCAATTCGCTCTGCCATTACACTTCCAGCATATCCTGCCCCTACTATGATATAATCAAACATTTTTATTTTCTCCTATTATTTTTAATCCATTTTTTTGTAAATATATAAACATTGCTATTGTTATAAAACTCTCTGTAATGAGTACAGAAGTAGCTGAACCAATATGTTGATATAAAGGTACCAATATAAATGACAATATTAGATTTAATATACTACCAGCTATTAATATCTTACTAAAAGCCTTTTTTCTTCCAAATGTTACCATAGTTTGTATTCCAAAAATATTACTAAGACCTATCAAAAATGGCATTAATGCTAATATCTGTAAAACTATAACTGAATGAAAATATTGCTCACCAAGTAATAAATTTACTAAAAAATTTGCAAATATAAACACAAATAATGAAACTAATCCTGTAAATATAGCAATATAAAAAGTTATTTTTCTAATAAAATTCAACCCATCTACTTTTGAAATACTTACTTTTTTTGATATATAAGGATATATTGATTGAGATACTGGACCCATCAAACCTTTA
>Ga0256837_1001085_pt1 | contig 19458 bp, 16 predicted proteins | sample 4562384metaG_FD_185976 | JGI IMG/M metagenome (GOLD analysis project Ga0256837, IMG submission 185976) | Hydrothermal vent microbial communities from Guaymas Basin, Mexico - 4561-384 | ecosystem: Environmental > Aquatic > Marine > Hydrothermal vents | place: Mexico: Guaymas Basin | collected...
CTGAAACAACAACTGGACCACTGATCATGAAATCAACTAAGTCATTGAAAAAAGGACGCTCAGCGTGAACTGCGTAAAATGCTTCAGCATCCGCGCGTGAAAGTTGCATTTTTCTTGTAGCGGCTAGTTTAAGACCATTACTCTCAAATCTGTCTAAAATCTTGCCTATAACACCCTTAGCTACTGCATCTGGTTTAATTATTGATAGTGTACGTTCCATTAAATCTCCTCTGAAAATATAAAATTAGAGTGGGATTATATCTAAAAAAAGATGTTTTTTAGTTTAAAAGAATAATTTTATGAATTTTTGTAAAAAGAAGAAGCTTTTATTTGAAGTTTTGAAACGCCAGATGGCGTTTCGATTGCAGATAATTAGTCTACGATATTTTCTTTATTTGAACGTTGCTCATCAGTAATGTCTTCACGATGCTCTGGAGAGTCTCCGATAGCATCCCAAGTAATACATCCTTCAGTAGGACATGCAGTAGCACAAGCTGGCTCATCATGATGACCAACACACTCTACACATTTATCACCATATACATAGTAAATTTCTTCACCCGTTGGATTATCATCTTCGTCTACAATTGCCTCAGTTGGACACTCATCAATACAAGCGCCACAGTTAATACATGTATCATTAATATATACTGCCATTTCATTCTCCTAAATTTGTTATGGGGTAACTATACAATGAAGATTTTTAAGATTAGCTAAAATGAGTTTGTTTTATGGGTAAATTTTAGAATTGTAACACGAAGATTAAATTTATAAAAAAGTATTGATAATGCTTATTAAATAAGCTAAACAGCTGATGAAATATTCATCAGCTATCCTTAAACTTAAAGTCCTAAGAAAGACTTAATCTCTTGGGCTCTATTTGTCTTTTCCCAAGTAAAACCATCTTCTTCACGACCAAAGTGTCCATAAGCTGCAGTTTTTCTATATATAGGTTTAAGGAGATCTAAAGACTCAATAATTCCAGCAGGAGAAAGGTCAAATAACTCTTTCACACATGCTTCTATCTTATCTTCACCTACTTTACCAGTCCCATGTGTGTCTACCATAATAGATACAGGCTGCACTACACCAATAGCATATGCAACTTGAATAGTCGCTTTGTCACAAGCACCTGAAGCTACAAGGTTTTTGGCAACATGGCGTGCAGCATAAGCAGCTGAACGGTCAACTTTAGTAGGATCTTTTCCACTAAATGCTCCACCACCATGAGGGCATGAACCACCGTAAGTATCAACGATAATCTTACGACCAGTAAGACCAGCATCACCTTGTGGTCCACCAATTACAAATTTTCCTGTAGGATTAATGTGAAAAACAGTATTTTCATCCATCATATCAGCCGGAATTACTTCACGGATAACCTCAGCAATCATATCTTTATGAATCTGCTCTTGGCTAATTCCATCGTGATGTTGTGTAGAGATAACAACAGTCTCAACTGCTACTGGTTTATCATCTACATATCTTACACTTATCTGTGCTTTACCATCAGGACGTAGGTAAGGTACAATCCCCTCTTTACGTACAAGTGCTAAACGCTGTGTTAAGCGGTGTGCTAAATGAATAGGCAGAGGCATAAGAACATCTGTCTCACGACAAGCATATCCAAACATTAACCCTTGATCTCCAGCACCAATCTCGCCATCAGCTTGATCGACACCTTGATTTATATCTGGTGATTGTTCACCGATTCCATTTAGAACTGCTGCCGCTCTATAGTCAAAACCATAGTTAGCGTCAGTATATCCAATCTCTTGGATCACCTTTCTAGCAATCTCTTGCATAGGGGCATAAGCCGTTGTTTTCAGTTCGCCTGCAATTACACAAAAACCATTAGATACCAAAGTTTCACACGCAACACGTGCCTTTGGATCATGTTCAATAATATAATCCAGAATTGCATCACTAATCTGATCTGCCATCTTATCAGGGTGCCCTTCTGTTACAGACTCAGAAGTAAATATATACTCTTTTGTCATCGATTTTTCCTTATTGAGATATAAGATCAAGTCTCATAAATCGAGCGAATTATATCTAATTTTTTATAAATACAACTTTGCTATAAAAATTAATTTATTTAATAAATAAATATTACTTATATATTAAAGTCTTATTTTCTTAAAACTCATTAATAATTAGAGGATTAGAAACACCAACAGAAAATGTTTCATTTATATCTGCTGTAATATTAAACTCAACATAAGAGTGTCCACCATCAACACAACTTTCAATAGGCATATGTCCTAGAACACTCATCGATCCCTCTCCTGATTTTAAAGTGTCAATAGTGAATCTTGCATTCCTATATATTTCAGGTGTATCTTTTATCCATGCATAACATTTAATAAGTTTCGAGATATTGGAATCTGTAGTTGGGATGTCATCACAACGAGTCTCAAGACCATGCCCTCTTAATGTATGTTTTTTTGCTTCACCAATTTTAAGTTTTCTTACAAGATTGTTATCCTGCCCAATGATATTTACATATAGTAAAATATCTTTACCTGTTAAATAGTAGTCATAAGAGAGATCAATTATTGCAGTACCAGTTTCATCTAAAGTATTGCTATCTCCTTGGAGTTTTGTTTGACCTAGCCACTCATCACCAAAAGAACAAGTATCTAGTCTATAGTTTCTTCCTATTGCATACCCTAAGTTTACTGTAGTATTTCCATCATACTGATCACTAAGTAGAACAATACTACTTGTATTAAAATCATCAAAATTCCATCCACCTGAGGCAGGATATGTATAACCATCTCCAAATGTAACAAGAATATCATTATTTATATCAATATCATTTGTTGCTAAAATAAGATCTTTATTAAGGTTTAAATATTCTTGTGTCAATGTAGCCAGAGTAGCTGTTCTACTGTACTCGAAAATTCTATGGTGTGGATAACTAACATTATCATAATTAGCATACCCAACAATCGCACCAACAGATACCTGAGGATTTGTATTTACAGGATTAAAATATTTATCTGTAACAGAAATAGCAAAATGTTCTATAAATTTTGCTCTATCTTTATCCTGCCCTGTAGATGAGTAACTAATACTAATAGCCGTCGGTGGTCCTGATTCTACTATTACATTATAGGTGTCATTGATTATTTTTGTATCTCCATTGACATCAATAAAACTACTACTAATATGAAGAGGAACTAATCCCGAAATAGTTTTACTTTTAAGGGTCAGTGTAATGTTGTTTTGTCTTGTAAAATTAAAAGCTGTACTAGCTGAACCACTTGCATTTACTAATGTTGCGATTGAGCTATTTTCAAGTGAGATATTTAAGTCATTTATATTTGAATCCAAAACAATGTTTTTATCCTCATCTACAACTGAAACAGAAAATGTTTTACTCTCTTCTAGTGACATCTTATAGTTATTATCTTGAGGTTGAAAATTAATGCTATATGTTTTATTTACAATCTGGTTTGTATCAGGAGTAAAAAGAACGGACAAAGTCGTTGTATTTACAAGATCACTATTATAGAAAAACTTAAAACTAGTACTCGTGCCTGCAAGAGATGACAAATCTTTTGGTGCAGTATAGAGAAAAGATGCTTCTCCATCTTTTATATCAGCAGTTGCAGGAGAGAAGGAACCAACATCAACACCACTTTTAACAATATCTGGAAATACAATAAAGACACTCCCATCTTCTACTGGAGAGTTAAGACTATTGTAAACACTCACAACTACACTATTTGTTTGAGAATTTTTTGTAATGTTAAGTGTAGAAACTTTTAAAATAGGTGTGTTAGATGTAGGGGTAGAGGCACTCACTGTTTTTATAATAAACTGGTAACTTGTATCTTGTGTATTTGTTATAGTACTTGTTCCAACTACACTTGTATCTGTTGACTTTGCTTTAAGCGTTAAAGTCGTGTTTGTACATAAAGAGGTAAACTTTAAATTTAAATCTAATGTGGCTTCTTTAGAAAGGTCTGAAAATGTCAAAGATTCAGGAGAGAGTGAACTTGCTAAAAGATCTATCTCGCAACCAGTAACTTCAGGAATAAAATTATCAAGACTAATTTCATGTCCGGGAGAAATATCATCTAAATAAAAAGACACTTCTCCATTTACTTCCGTACCTGCTTGATTATAAGTAATATAGTAGCTTGGGATATCGTCACTTGTGTTAGAGACAGGGTCATCTTTCGTGTCACCACAAGATGTAAAGAATAGTACCCCTAGTAATATAAGAAAATAAAATCTCAAAATAATGCCCCTCTTTAAATGTTTATCTAGAAATTATATCATAATCCTCAAAATAGAATTTTTATTAATTTATAAATTTTTCTTTAAATTATTTACTGACTTTGAGTATTTTTATTGTATTAATTTTCTTTCGTTAGAATTTCATCAATAAAAAAATAAAAGGACATTTATATGTTAGTAACAAAACAAGCTCCAGACTTTACAGCAACAACAGTTTTAGCAGACGGTCAAATCGTTGAAGATTTCAAATTATCAGAAAACTACGGTGAAAAAGGTACAGTACTTTTCTTTTACCCATTAGACTTTACATTTGTATGTCCTTCAGAAATCATCGCTTTCTCTCACAAAGTTGAAGAGTTCGCTGAGCGTGGTGTTAATGTAATTGGTGTTTCAGTTGATTCACAATTTTCTCACTTTGCATGGAGAGAGACTCCAGTAAATAAAGGTGGTATTGGCCGTGTTAAAATGCCTTTAGTAGCTGACCTTACAAAAGAGATCTCAAAAGCTTATGACGTTCTTTTAGATGGTGGTGTTGCACTACGTGGTTCATTCCTAATCGATGCAGATGGTACTATCCGTCATGCAGTTATCAATGACTTACCACTTGGTCGTAACATTGATGAGATGATCCGTATGGTTGACACTATGCTTTTCACTAATGAGTTTGGTGAAGTATGTCCAGCTGGTTGGGTTAAGGGTGACGAAGGTATGAAAGCTTCTACTGAAGGTGTTGCTGAGTACTTAGCAAAACACGAAGACGAATTATAATATCTTAAAAGTGACACTTTTTTAAGTGTCACTCTCCTTAAACTTCTACTTTTTTACTAAAAACTATATACAACTCCAGCAAAAATGCTATCACCTCTTGGCCCCTCAATAGTCGTATACTCATACTCACCTAAAAGTGCCATATGTTCAGAGACTTCATACTCTACAGCAGCAGCAGCAACAAATCCTGTCTCACTACCATCAATACCTAAGTCATCAATTTTTTCAATCTCATACTCATACCCACACTTTGCTACTAAACCTATAGTATGTGTTAATGGATACTTATACGCTATATCTAAAGAGGTTGTTATGTATGACGCAGAGAAATCTTCACTCTCTCCATGTAATGGCTTTTCAGTTACGGTATTTGTCACATAAGTAGCATCTACCTCAACAGAAAAGCCATGAGACAACTTGTATCCAAGGTCAATACCGATCCCTTTGCCTATATCACCTTCTAATGTTGCATGCTCTTCTTTTATAGAATCACCAAGTGTTGCGATAGCTTTTACAGCTACATAAAAATCACTCTTCTGTTCTTCATGCATCTCAGAGTGTTCTACTTCTGAGGCATATATATTTAAAGTAGCAATACTACTTATAGCTAATAGTGTTAAAATCTTTTTCATATAGACTCCAATAATAAATTTTATTATAAGAAATTATATCCCTTTTAATTTTAAAGTATTATTTAACACTCAAAATGCTTTACTCTTTTGCTAACTCTGCTTGCGCTTTATCATTTGCAGCATTCGCTCTCTCATAACTTCCATCATGGCTAATACTTTTTTGTGCACATGCACTAAAACCTAAAACTAGAAAAAACGCTATTAAAACTACTTTCATAACTACTCCTGTATATTTGTTACTCTTAAATTATATCTAAAATGTTATTTCTTACTTACTAATATACCACCAATAACGATAAGACCAATTCCCATAAAAGTTAATCCATCTGGAAAAGCATCCCCTAGCATCCATCCAAAACCAATAGCAAAAGGGATGTTAGTATAGGAGATGACCCCTATTATACTTAGGTTCGAAGAGCTATACGCCTTAGTTAGTAACCACTGTGACATAACAGAGATAATCCCCATAAATGTTAGAAGTACCCATACTTTTAAAGAGCTAGGATAACTAAAGGCTGGAAACAGAAAACTCAAAGACTTAGGAGCATCTACATAAGGAGCAAGAAGAAAAAAGAGTGCAGGCATAAGAGTGCCTATCCCCACAAAAGAGAGGACAATAACTCTTGCATCATAAATATCTTTTATCTTTTTTATCGTTGTGTAAGCTGCAGCTGCAAAAAATCCACCTAAAATTCCTAAAAAATGCTCATACGAAATACTAAGACCAACAGGCCTTGCTATCATCATCACTCCTATAAATCCTATTACAAGAGCAAAGAGTGTCTTTTTACTTAAACTCTCTTTGAGAAGGTAATAAGCTAAAATAGTTACAAAGAGAGGAGAAGTTTTGTTGAGTGTTATCGCTTCACCGAGTGGAATAGTAGTGATAGTGTAAAAAAATAGTATCATAGCTGTAAACCCAAACAGTCCACGAGTAATCAGTAAGTGCCATTTTCCCCCTCTAAGTTTTGGAGGTGTATGTTTTAAGGCATAGAGTATGAGCCCTACACCAATCAAGTTTCTAAAAAAAACTATCTCCATCGCCGACATATCTTCAGCTAAAATCTTTGAAACTGCTCCGTTGAGTGCTGAGATAAGAGCACCTAGAAGCATATAGAGTATGCCCTTGTCTATAGTTTTTAACAATTAACTTCCTAGATTATAATTTTTGAATAAACAGCTATGATACACTATCTTCACTTTACTCTATCCCTACAAGTTTTACAAACTCTATATCACTTGCTTTCATTAAGCTTCACTCTCAGATTTAACTTCACCCTCCTCTTCCATCTTCGCTCTATCAGCCTTAGAGATATATTTCTCTTTAGAAGAGGTCTTTAGTTTCGCACGAGCACGCTTTAAGCGTTTATCATGTAACTTCTGTATCTTTGCTTTTCTATTCATATTTTTTCCTTTTTTATCCTACTTCTTTATTATTCACAAATGCCATAGCCTTTGCATTTACATAAGCCAAAGTATACCACTGTTTTTGTGGGGCTATTAAGATTAAGTTTTGCGGGTTTGAACTTCTTGAGAGTGCCACATAAAACTGAGAAGGGGCAAAGATCTCATTTGTCTCTATCACAAGATCTTCTATACTCATCCCTTGAGATTTATGTATAGTTATTGCAAAGCCGAGTTTAATAGGGTACTGATAGATACTAAATAGATTCTCCTCTACAAGCTCTCTCTTTCCCTCTAGAGTTTTCTCTTTCCATATAGATTTACTCTGTGCAACTTTTTCAAGCTTCACAACTTTTGCATCACTCTTTTGCACATATACATAAGTCCCATCAATATTTACAACTTCCCCTCGCTCCCCGTTAAAATAATTCCATGAGTTACGAGTAAAAAGAACAGGTGCACCTACTTTAAGAGCTAACTCTTTTTCTATTCGAGCATCACCCATAAAACGTTCTATCTCTCTCTCATTTGCACTGCTTTGATGTTTTATTATCTCTGCATGCTTTACAAAGAGTTCACTATCTAAAGAGTCAAGTTGTCGTTTATTATGAAAATCTGCTGAGATATTTTTCCCAAAAAGAAGAGTAAACTTACTAAGTTCATGTGGTAGAGGCTTAATAAACTCATTGAGTGCATTATGGACATCTTCATCTACATAGCCAAAGCGAATATGATGTAGGAGTTCTATAAACTTTGCATCATCAGTTCTATATATATGTGTAAGTTCTAACTTCTCAAACGCCATCTCAAACCAAGCACTAGACTCAAAAGCAAACTTTACCTCTTTAGAACCGCGAACAACAGGTGGCAGTTGCAAAAAATCTCCAACTACTAAAAGAGATCCTTGAAAATCTGCTTGCATTAAACGTAGTTGTATCATCTCAAAAAGAGTATCACTCACCATTGAGATCTCATCTATAACGATTATGTGCATAGCATTTATAAGCTTTTTGATCTTCTTCTTAATCTCAAACTTTCCATTTTTTTCTAATGCTAAGAGGTCCCCAGCGATTCCTAAATCAAAGAAACTATGAAGTGTTTGCCCTCCGATGAGTGTTGCAGCCATACCAGTAGAGCCAAGCTTCGCAACCTTTTTCGCTTCTGACTCAAAGTGAGCTATAACTTCTCGTGTTATTGTAGTTTTTCCAACACCAGCACCACCTGTTAAAAAAACATTTGTACCCGCATTTAATTTATCTAGTGTAACACTTAAGTAATTCATCTTAAAATAATAGCAACTATTATTAAAAGAAGAGCTAAATTATTGTAATATTTCACAATAAACATTGGAGTACTTAATGAGTCAGAGAATATTAATCGTAGAAGACAACAAAACCTTAGCAAAACTTATCTCAAAAAAAATAGAATCTGCTATAGATTTTCAAGTTGATGTAGCCTACTCTCTTTCTGAAGCAAAGCTCTTTATGAAAATGTACACATACTTCATAACACTTTTAGATATCAACCTCCCAGATGCTCCAAATGGTGAAATAGTAGACTATGCAATATCAAAAAAGAATCATGTTATAGTTTTAAGTGCGAACATAGATAAAGAGTTTAGACAATCTATGCTTCAAAAAAATATTATTGATTATGTAAATAAGGGTGGTGTTAATGATATTCACTATATCATTCAAACGATAAAAAGATTACAAAAGAATCAAAATCATACGGTATTAGTAGTTGATGACTCTATGGTTTTTAGAAAACAGATGCAAAATATGCTGCAAAACCTCTTCTTTAATGTTATCACTGTGGCCCACGGTGAAGAAGCACTAGGTATTCTCTCAACGAACCAAAACATAACCCTTATACTTACTGACTATCACATGCCAGTAATGGATGGACTTGAACTCACTTACGAGATTCGTAAAGAGCACGATAAAAACTCACTAGGTATTCTTGCTGTCTCTTCAAATAAGGATAATGAAGTAAATGCTCTCTTCTTAAAAACAGGAGCAAATGACTTCATCACAAAACCTTTTTCAAAGGAAGAGTTTTCTTGTCGTATAAACAATACAATAGAAGCACTTGAAAATATTCAAATAGTAACTAACCATGCAAACCGTGACTTTCTTACGGGCCTCTATAATCGCAGATACTTTTTTGAAACTATGGCGGTATATGAAGAAGAAATTGTAGAGAGTGGTGAAAAGTTTGCTGTAGCGATGATAGATATTGACCATTTCAAAAAGATAAATGACACATATGGCCATGATATAGGAGATCGTATTATCATTGCACTCTCTGAGATACTAAGAACTTCAACAAATCATAGAGATATCGTAGCACGTTTTGGAGGAGAGGAGTTCTGCATGGTTTTAAAAAATATCAATCGGTATAGTGCCTTAGATATTTTTGAACGTATCCGTAGTGAAATAGAAAAGTTTAGTTTTTCTGTAGACAAAGATAATTTTTTAAAATTTACAGTCTCTATTGGAGTGACAATACACTCAGATGAATCTCTTGAAGAGACCATAAACAATGCAGATATGATGCTTTATAAAGCAAAAAACAGTGGAAGAAACCAAGTTGTTTTTGATGAAGGCAGTTGAATTAAATATCAGCTATATTCCAGTTAAAGTCATGACTCAAATATTTTTCTCGAAGTTACTTTTGACTACTGCATAGGGTACAAAATTTATGCACTTTCTCAAAAACTAAAATACTAATCTTCTAAAAGTAAAATCTCTCCAAAAGGAACTTCCCCACTCTTTGGAGAGACCCATTTTACCTCATAATTTGGAAATTCTTGAGGAAACATGCCCTCTAAGTCTGTAAAATAAAGTAGTAGTTTCACATCATCAAAATTCTCTTGTACATATTTAAATGCCACCCTAAAATCCGTTCCCCCATTTCCTTTGAGTGTTACATCTAAGCTATCTCCACTATAAAATGTAGTAGCAGAGTGAACCTTATCATCACATACCAAAATCTCTATCTCATAGTTTTGAATAAGCGCCATTAAAAAATTTACTTCACTTAAAAACTCATTTAACAGAGTCTCATCTACAGATCCAGAGCTATCTACTACGATAACTAGTCGAAAAGTTTGACTTATCGTTGAGGGGAGATAAACTCCGGTATAGAGTAGTTTTTTACTAGGAGGAAGTAGTGTATAATCATCACGGAAGTATCTATCTAAAGCCATTTTTAAGGCCTCTCTCCAATCTATTTTTCCATCCAACTCCAGAGTAAAAAAGCGCTCTATACTTAAGGGGGCTTCCCCCTTCTTAAACTCTCTCTCCAGAAGTGCTATCGACTCCTCTGCAAAAAGTTGTTCTTGAAGTATCTCCTCTTGTAACTCCTCAGCGGTTTGGGTCTGAGTAGTTGCATCTTCTCTCTTCTCATCCTTACTCTCTGTCTGCTCTACATCATCACAATTATCTGCTTCATACTCTAAATCTTCATCATCTCGTAAAATATCTGCTTTCAGTTCAGCATAAATCTCTTCAGCATACATACCAGCAAATCTTTTTCTATACTCTGCCCCATAAGGAATCTCCATACCATTCTCTATAAGCATATCATTTATGGCTATATCTGTTGCCATCTGCCAAAGCCATCCAGAACGACTGTTACGACGGTTTTCATGAGCAAGAGAAGCGTGCATCGCACCATTAGCAAAGATAAACTCTAATTCCTGAGGCTCTAGGGCATCGAGATACTCTTCTCTATACTCGATCTTTTGGCCATCACTTTTAAAGGACTCAAGATTATCATTTACTTCAAGAGATAGTTTTGATGCTAAAGTACCAAAATAGGGATAGTTGAGGAGAAGTTTTGCTTTTGCTTGAGATATTTTTGTGTCAAGTGTCATACTAGCATACCATTATGCTAAAAGATAAGCAAACTTTTTCACCCATATTTTAAATACTGGACTAAACGCCATATCAACACCACTACGTTGTAAATCTTGAATAACCATAACAGAAAACTCACTTTTCATCCCTAATGTATAGCTTATGATATTTTCTAAGCTCTTCTCCGTAGGTGCTCTAAGATAGTGACTCACAAGACCAGCACTTAAAGCATACAAAACATCTATCTCATCACTACTCTCTTTAGACTCCCCCAAAAGTATCTCACTTATATTTGGGAGTCTCGATGAAACTTTCAAAAAACTCAAAAAACTTACAGCGACATCTTTACCAACTGTACCACTAAGTGTCTCTAAAAGGAACTCTGCTCCTAGTTCTGCCTTTAGTACACTATTTACATATTCCCATGACCTTGGTGTTGCAAAACTCTTCAGATTACTCTTAGCATCAAAAGTAAAAAGATGTTCGTTTTTATATGCGATATAGGCAATTATACTCTCATTTATAGAAGATTTATATGCCCAATCTCTCCACTCATCGACACTCACTTCAAGTTCAAAGTGTACAAATCTATTTGCTAAGGGTGCTGGCATTCTATAGGTTACACCTCTATCCCCTTCACGGTTTCCTGCAGCAACTATCGCCCAACCATCAGGAAGTTCATACTCCCCTACTTTGCGATCAAGTATCAGCTGATATGCAGAAGATTGAACCGAAGGAGCAGCAGAATTTAACTCATCTAAGAAGAGAATTCCCTCTCCACTTTTTGGTAAAAATGCAGGCGGAGCCCAAAGAGCAGTATGAGACTCTTTATCGTAAAAAGGTATGCCCTTAAGGTCTGTCGGATCCATAAGTGCTAAACGAAGATCTATAAACTCTCGATTTGTTGCTTTTGCAATCTGCTTCACGATAGAGGACTTTCCTATTCCAGGAGCACCCCAAAGAAATGTTGGTACTTTTTGTGCGACTAAAGCACTCAGCGATAGTGTTAAATCTTTTGCATTCATTTATATTAACCATCCTATATTTTCACTTTGAATATGTTTACCAAATGCTGCATTTGTTTTCACATAACGTTCATACCTACTATCTAACTGTAACTGATAGAGAATCTCTACAGGAGTGTTCTCATTTTTAGCTAGTTGTGCAGAATAGAGACCATCATTATAAGCCTTTTCAATAATATTTACAGGCATCGCTCGATTCTCATATAAAGCATTTTTCACCGCTGTATTATCTAGCGATAGAAGTTTTAAAAACAGAGAGCTATCTAAGAGACTATTTTGAGCAAGACAAAGAGATACTTCGTTATTTTCAAGAACAAAAAGTTTCTCTTGCATAATAGGACTCAATGATTCATTCAAAGCGAGTGCTTGAGGATATAAAGAGAGTCTATTAAAAATTTCTTCTGAGAGTTCTAAAGTCTTTGCCATATTAGATCCAAGCTCTTCATCTTCTACAAACTCTTCAAAGAGTGAGATACAAAGGTTTTTATTAAAGGAGAGTGCTTCATCGATTCTCTTATCCTTACGTTTGTGATAGCGTTTTTGAAGAGTCTCACTACAGTGTATGTTCATAGCAATAGCAGCTTCGATTTTAGGGTGTAACTGCATAGGTTCAAGAAGAGAGATAGCATTTAAGAGTTCACTATTTTTTGCCTGTTTTACTAGGTGAATAAATCCTGTTGTCGCATACTGTACATTATGATTTCTTTCTATATTTTCATAAAACCGAGAGATAAAAGCAGCACTAACATCACGATTATCATCATTCTCAAAAAAATCTTCTCCGCTCCACTTATACATCTTTATAAGTTTAAAAAAAAGGGCATCTTGAATCATACTATTTTCTATAAAAGATTTTAATCGTGCCTTATCATGGGAGAGTTTAAGACTCATTAAGAGGGTATTCTCATCCATACAAGCAGCAAGCTCTTTTTCTAACAGATCAATACTCACTGCACTTATAGACTTCTCTTCATAGAGTGTATCACTCTGTATCTGCTCATAAGGAGTCATCATACGTCCATCAACAACCAAAGAGATCGCATCACTATACTCACTCATGATCTCTATCTTATGATGTTTTAATTGTGCCTGAAACTCATCTTCGCTAAAAGCACGGCTTTTACCAAATAAAAGTATTTTATTTATAGTCTCTAAATTCATACATAGATTATACACAGATTTTAAAGTAATCTATATTTAGTTATAATTAAATCAATTATTTTAAGGAATTCGCAATGAAACTCTATGCACCATGGGAAAAAGCTTTTAATAGAGTCGCTACACCCTTTGAGCACTTTTTACACTCACAAACAACTACTGGTTTAGTACTTATGTTGATGACAATAATTGCACTACTTCTTGCAAACTCCCCTCTTGTAGATATATATAGCCATTTTTTTCATACAAAAATAGACTTTAATGTTGGAGAGTGGAAACTCTCTCATACTCTTCATCACTGGATAAATGATGGTTTAATGGCTATCTTCTTTTTTATGATCGGTCTTGAGATAAAAAGGGAAATACTTGTAGGAGAACTCTCAAACATTAAAGTTGCCATGCTCCCTATTCTTTCTGCTATTGGAGGTATGGTGCTTCCCGCACTTATATATGTTGCCATTAATGCAGGAGAAGAGAGTAGTGTTGGATGGGGTATCCCTATGGCAACAGATATTGCCTTTGCTATTAGTGCCCTAGTTCTCTTAGGAAAACGTGTCTCTCCTGCCCTTGTAACCTTTTTAGTTGCATTAGCTATCGTAGATGACTTAGGTGCCGTTTTAGTTATAGCCATTTTTTATACCGACCAGATTCAGTTTGTACCACTTCTCTTAGCTGGTATCTCTTTTTTAATTATGCTTACTTTCAACAGATTTGGTATTCATGCAATCTTACCCTATTTCATAGTCAGTCTATTTTTATGGTTTTTTATGCTAGAGTCTGGTGTACATGCGACTATTGCAGGTGTTATAGCAGCGTTTACTATACCTTCGAGACCAAAAGTGACACCAACTTCCTTTACACACTCAACAAGAAACTTACTTGATGAGTATGACAACTATCCAGTAGCAACAGATCACACGATGCATGAAAAACAGAAAGCTATTCTCCTAAATATTAAAGATACTATCGACTCAGTAGGTTCTCCTTCTGCAAGGTTAGAACATGATTTACATCTTCCTGTCAGTCTCTTGATTATTCCTCTTTTTGCACTTGCGAATGCAGGTATAAGTATTGACTTCTCTTCCATCGGTGAAACTATTGTCTCATCTATTTCATTAGGTATTATCGCAGGCCTCATTTTAGGAAAAGTTCTTGGGATTGCTGGAGTTGCATGGGTTGCTATAAAACTGGGTATTGCAAAACTACCGCAAGGGAGTACAATGTCACAAATCTTTGGAGTAGCATTTTTAGGGGGTATTGGATTTACAATGAGTATCTTTGTTGCAGATTTAGCTTTTAGTAGTAGTGAGATAATGATTTTTCAAGCCAAAATAGGAATTCTGAGTGCCTCACTTTTTAGTGGTCTTTTTGGCTTTTTCTGGCTTAAATATTTTGCAAAAAAATCGCTCTAAAATAGACAACACTTTAGAACATTTTTTTCTTAAAGTACATTCATAAGCAAGCTGATTTTATTTTACCAATTAAAAAATTCTAATATAACTGAACAGCGGAAGAAATTGAACTTTGGGATTAAAAACGAATACTATTTTTTTTACCACTCTGCTCAACTAAGATAGCAGAACGTCGCATATAGAGTTCTGTATTTGTCTTTTTATACAGAACTCTTTGATAAATCCCTTTAGCATTTCTTGGATCATATCCAAGTGCTTCTACTTTATCCCCTTTAGAAAGGACAACACAACTATTGGCTATAGAGTACATCTCTAGTTTTAAAGGGTCTTTTAAATCTTCTTGCATAGACTTCTGCAGAGTAACAATAGAAGGGCAAGCTAAAGTCTTTACAGTAATTACATCTGCTGCAATAGGAAGAACTAAAATAATAAAAGAAAATAAATATTTCACTTTAATCCATCTGCCATTTAAAGATAAGACTAGCATATCCACTTACAATATTTCCAACTCTATAAGTTACATTATTAATTGTATTTTCACCCTGAACACTCATAACACGTGCCCCAAGTTCTAAATCAACACTGTTTCCTATATGAATATTTGTTCCTGCATCACCACCAAAATATGGTTCATTAAAGGTTCTTGAAAAAGTCTCCCCTGTTGCACGAAATTTCATACTTGTATACCCTGCATTTGCACCAATAAAAAAGTTTATAGCCTCTGCAATGTTAAATTTGTACTGTAACTCTCCACCATAAGCTACAATGTAGTCATAGTCACGGTTTTGATCATAAAAGTATCTACCACTAATAAAAACTCGGAAGTCTTGTGTCTCAGCTCCTAGTTTTAATCCAGCATGTGCTAATGAGACTCTATTTTGAGTGTTATTTAACCTTGTGCCACCTTCATAATCTAAAGAGCTATACCCCCCTTCAAGACCAAGTAAAGAGAATGTATCAGTATCAAAATTAGGACTTTGAGCATTTAAGCTAGCTCCAATTAATGAGCTAGCCATAAGAAGGCTTATTATTTTATTTTTTATCATTATATCCCTTTATTTAAATTCACGTGAGATTACTAAGTTATCTAAAGTTACTGTTGATGGTAGAGTCGTTGAAACTTCAAGTTCTACATAAGCACGACCTTCATCATTAAATGATGGACACTCATGAATACCATCATCCATAGAGTCATGTACATTATGTATAGTTAACCCTAAAGAAGCTGAAGAGACAGTATAGTTAAAGTTTGAGTTTCTAAATGTATTTGGAGCACCATCTAGCTCTACCTGTATTCTATATATCGCATGGTCTAAGCCACTAGGAAGTTCTAGAGTATCTGCAATAAGTCCAGTTCCTCGAAGTGTATGTTTCGTTGCTTCACCAAGTTTAACGGCTTCACCTATACTGTTTTGTACACCAACTAAGTTTGCAGAAACCACCACATCTTTTGCTGCTAAATAGTAATCATAAGTAATCTCTATCTCAGCTAATCCATTCTCATTAAACTCTAAAGCAGGTGTATTTGCAGTTGCAACCCACTCTTTTCCACTAAGACATACATCTTGTCTCTGATTATTTCCGATTGCAAAGCCAAGTCTAGTTGTAGTATTACCATCAAACTGATCAGTAAGTACTCTCTCAAACTCATCATTTGCACCAGAAGAAGTTATATCCCATTTACCAGATGCATTATAAGCATATCCATCACCGAAAGTCATAAGATAGTCATCATTAGTACCACTATTCTCTGTTACAGTACTAAAGTCTGCGAAGACCTCTGCATTTGCAGCAGCACCAGAACCTGTTCCAACAGCAGTTATTGTTAATGCCCCATCAGCATACCCTGTACCACCATTTGTAATCTCTATAAATGAGACTGGATATTTAATTGTAGCACTTGCTACTGCTTCTTCACTCGTACTTCCATCAGTTTTACCACCATCAAAGCCAATTGTTGCACTTCTAAATCCTGAACCAATAGCCGTAACTGTTACAGAGGCTACACTATAGCCTATTCTGCCAGAGACTTGAGCATTCACAGTTGGAGAACCTCCAGCGACGGTTAAAGTCTCATCACTGTAGCCTGTACCACCATCTCTAAGTTGTACTTCTTTAAGACTAAAGCCAAGAGTTGCACTCACTGAAGCATCTTGATTCCCTGTAGTTAAAGTATCTACTGACACACTCGTGTATCCACTTCCTCCATCTAAAATTACAAGTTCTGTAATTGCACCACCACCATCTACGGTTTTAACTTTTACACTACCACCAGTTCCATCACCGTCAACAGGTAACACATCCCCTGCTGAATAACCACTACCTGCAGTATCTATACTAAGTGATTTAATTGAACCTGTAGAAGATAGAACTGCTAAAGCATCAAAATCACCATTGCCCCCTGCTGCACTAACAGTTGGAACAGATGTATAACCAGAACCAGCATTATCTAAGTTTAATATCTCTAAACCTGTACTTATAGATACTGTGTCTGTAAAAAATGATCCTGTATTAGCTAGTACTGCTGTTGCAGCAAAACCACTACCTGAACCTTTAGCTGTTACAACTGGTTCGGAAATATATTCAGCACCACCTCTAATCATATTTACACTACTTACACCACCAAATGTCGAAAGGTATGCAGTTGCTGCGAAATCACCATCACCACCACCTAAAGTAACTGTTGGAGCTATATCATAATCACTACCACTACTTGTTATAGTCGCTTTCATCACTTTTCCAGACTCTACTTTTATCTTATCATCACTCGCATCAATAGTTGCACCATAAGTATGATACATATAATCCAATGGTCCTGATGTATCAGATGCATATCCAGCGATTAAAGCTACTGAAATCCCAGGTTTAGAGTCCACTCTATTTGAGTACTTATCTGTAATTGCTACAATCATTTTTTCAATAAATCTTGCATTAACATCATCGTTAGTTGTAGAGACATAACTTATACTCATAGATGTTGGAGGTCCTGAAACAATAACAACATTAAAGATCTCTGTAAGATTCACATCTTCATTATTTACCCCTTTAAACTGAGCAAATACTTTAATAGGTACAACACCAGAAGTAGTATTGCTCAGAACACTTAGGCTTGAACTATTTTTTGTCAATGTTTTAGAGTCACTTGGTGTACTACTTGCATTTGTATCTGCTAAGTCTGCTAAACTTGTATTTAATAGTGTTACATCAATAGATGTTATATTTGAATCTTCTAAAAGAGTTCCATCTTTATCTTTAATGTAAAAAGTAATAAGTTTTGTACTCTCTAAGTCCATACTTATTGAACCATCAGCATAACTATTTGTTAAAAAGTAGTCTGTTAAAATCACTTGATTTGGTTCTGGGTTTAAAGTTACCGTAAAGTTTTTTATATTTGTTGGAAGAGAGTCATGATAGAATCCAAAAACAATATCACTCGTATTAGAGTCTAAATTCTTTGGTGCAGTATAAACAAAACTTGCTTTTCCATCTAGCAAAGCAATCTCAGATGTTAAAAAACTACCTATATCACGTCCTGTTTGAACATCATTTGGATAGACGATTTTTACAGATCCGGTAGGGAATGGATTGTTATTTGCATCTCTTACATCAACTTCAATATTAATTGTTTCACTATTAAGTGTAACCTCTTTTGTTGTCTCATTTAAGTATATTGCAGCTGTTGGAGGAGAATAGTTCACTGTTAAATCTTTTGATGTAACTAAACTATTTCCTTTATATGAAAATGTAAATACTAGTGCATTAATATTTTCAAGAACTAATGGTCCTTGAAATGTAAAGAGTGCTTCTCCACTTGTAATAGTCGCTTCATTTTCTAAGAATCTACCACCATTAACTCCACTGTTTATTATCTCTGTTGGATATGCAACACTAATGGTTCCGCTATCTAAACTTTGGTTATTTTCATCAAAAGCCAAAACTTGAACACTTACAGTTTCATCATTTTGAGTTAAAGTGATAGTATTTACAGCGAGTCTAATTACCGGTACATCAGGATTAAAAGTAACATTCCATGAGACTGGTGTTCCATTACCAAGAGCATCATTAAACTCAAATGTTAAAGCACCGTTACCAACTATAGCATTCGTATCTTGTACACTTGTTGGCCCTGTATAATTAAATGTAGCTCTACCATTTACAACTGCAACACTAAAACTAGTAAATGTACCAACATCTGTTCCATCAGCTATCACATTTGGGAAAGTTACATTAATCGTTCCATCTGTTACAAAATTATTATTTGCATCAAGAGCATTAATAATAATTGTATGTAACTGAAGATCTTGAGAAATTGTTGTATTTACTTCATTTATTGCTAACTTGGCAATTATCTGTTGTGGTGAATTTGTATCGACACTTATAAGTGCTTCTGCTTTATTCTGAGCAGCAGTAGTATTTTTTACTCTAAAAGTAATAACTGTTCCATTTAAATCAGTTAAATTCTCTGGTGCAGTATAGGTAAACTGTACATGCCCTACATCATCTGTAACTCCACTAAATGAAGCCAGTGTTCCTAGTGTTCCATTAAAATAATCTACAGTAACTATATCACCCACTGCTGCTTGTAATGTTCCAGTAGTGTTGTCCTCTAAATAGAGATTAAATATTTCCGTTTGAGAAACTGCTGTAATTGTTCTGTTTACATCTACTAAAGTTAGTGTAAAGTCACTGTAATCTTTTTGTGGTGCATTACTATCAAATAAAATAGTCGTAAAGTTTGTTGTTTGAACATTTTCAAGAAGTTTAAATGTGATATTTAAATCAGCAAGTCCTGTAATGTCAGCAGGTGCAATATAGTTAAATAATACTTGACCATTTACATCTGTTGTCCCACTAAACGCATTCATACTACCTTTACTTACATCGAAGAACTCTATTACTACTCCCTCGTTCGCTACTGGTAAGTTTGTTGTATTATCCTCTAAAT
>Ga0256837_1001086_pt1 | contig 19447 bp, 23 predicted proteins | sample 4562384metaG_FD_185976 | JGI IMG/M metagenome (GOLD analysis project Ga0256837, IMG submission 185976) | Hydrothermal vent microbial communities from Guaymas Basin, Mexico - 4561-384 | ecosystem: Environmental > Aquatic > Marine > Hydrothermal vents | place: Mexico: Guaymas Basin | collected...
CTTCACTGCCATCACTGATCGGTAACTCCATTAACACTACATCTTCACTGCTTCCACATAATTCACATACTTCACTTCTAGCCATTTTTATTCTCCTTTTTCTCTGCTAAATTCAATATCTTTTTTTGATATCTTTTTATCATCTACAACTTTGTTAAAGGCTTTATCTGCCTCTTTCTCATTATAATCCCGACACTCCTGCGGTATTTGCGGGTGTGATGGATCATTCATAATCTGATCACACATTGATGCATTTACAGTTACACCTGAACATGCACTCAAAGCAAAAAACCCAAAAAAAGCTAATACAATTTTAATCATTTTTTTTCCTATTTTTGTTTGATAATTAAATCAAGATATTTTTTGGGAGTAACTCTCATCATCTCCTGTGCAAGCCAACGGATCTGAAAATATGCCGCACCACTCTCACGTAGAGTAAAATAGTTTTTTAAACTTCTCAAATTAAAAGTGATAACCATATCTACTTTGACATTATCTGTAATAATATGCTTAAAAGCATCGCCAACATTGCGTTTTTTCTTCCCTGCCTGCAAAGCTTCATAAAGCTCTTGCGGTCTGCCTTGTAGCTTCTCAATAAGCGGTAGTGAACTTTTTGCAACAGCAATAGAGTGAAAATCATCAACTTTTTGTCTTTGAAACTCCAGCTTGTCATACATTGCACCAATTTCTAAGCGATTATACTCTTTATCTGCTGTAACAAACATATCATAAGACTCAACTATATCTATAAAAAACTCTTTGTCCCCTCCATAATGTGCAGCAACAAATGCATTTATAATTCCACTCATCGTATAGCGAGTCGATCGAACAGAGATAGCCTGAATGCGATGACGGGCATGTTCTTGTAAAACACCGCGTGATGTTCCACGTATAAGATACGACAAGTTTGCATGTTCTAATATAGAGTGGTGAAAATAGGTCCATGCAAGATCTTCAAGGAGTGCAGAATCTTCTATATCGTTAAGAATAGCGCACATATCTTGATCTGGAACTTTATCTTCCAATGCTTGAATAACACTATTTTCACTGTTAGCAAAACTATCATAGCAGGTTCTTGCTGCCGTTTCAGCAACTCCAATACCTGTATCTTGAAGTAGTACCACTGTTGGCTTTGTATAATGTATACCATAAACAACTTCTTGCACACTACACCTTTTTTTATCTAATTTTACACTAATTTATCTTGATATACTAAATCCAAAGCCCACTTTTTCTATTTTATTGTCAAAATCAATAAGAGACTCTCCATAGCCGTTAAAGGTTTTTAGATAGAAAAAAAGATCTTTTGATCCAAACATAGGGTATGAATAAGAAAACTCTGCAGCACTTTTTCCACTGAAATTACTGCGTAAAAGAAGTTTACAAAGATGTTTTTTATAGGGTAAAATAAACTCTATATGTCCATATCCTATATAATGTATAAGCTTGGGATTATAATCTATTTTGTCATTGAAACGATACCAAACTTTTAACTTTGTAAAAAGAAGCCCATTTTGAAAAACTATGCTTCCTGCAGTATAGTTCCAAGATCTCTCCTCTGTACCGCCTCTTCCGTTTGACTGATGTGCCAAAGTAACTTTGAATGCTTTTAGATGCTTATATCCGACAGGAAAAGTTGTAAAAAATTCAGGATTGTAGTTACTCTCTCTAAAGTATGCACTTTGAGCATATGCCTGCCAAAAAGATTTTTGGGTGTAGGCAAAAGAGTAGATCTCATGCATTCCCAAAAGGTTTGTAGCAAAATCATAACGAATACTAAGCTGAAACTCTATCTCAGTTGATTTTATATCATGATTTCCTATAGGAGTATACTCTCCTCCATAACGATAACTAAGTGGTAAAAAATAGTTTGCCCTGTATGCTTTTATGTTATAAAGAGATTCTACATACTGTCTAATTGTACTATATGTTTGTGTATCATTAATATCTGTCAGCGTTGCAAATATCTTCTTTTTCTCTTTTTTGGCATTACGGGCCGGATCCTCTTTTCTTTGGTGATAATAACCTTTTGAAGCCCTTTTATAGTAATACATCGCCTTGTGTATATCGACACTACACCCTTCACCATGCTCATACATATAGCCCAAAATATATGCAGCATCATAATCATGATTCTCTTGAAAAAGTTTTTCAAAATCCTTTAGAGCAAGTTCATACTCTTTTGCTTTATACTCTGCATATACAGACTCATAACTTTTTTCATCGGCTAAAAGTGTTAGTAATATACAAGAGAGCAAGAGAAGTTTTTTCACTTCTGTACGCCATCTAAAATAGGTACAAAATCACAATCTTCCAACTCTTCTTCTTGAATTCTGCTGCCCTCTTTCATAAAACGGGTAATTACCTGCTTCCCATTTTTCTCAATTGGTGCAACCAAAATACCGCCATCGGCCAACTGATCAAAAAGTTTTTGAGGAATCTGTTTTGCTGTAGCAGAAAAAAGAATTCTATCATAAGGAGCATACTGGATCCAGCCGTTTTGACCATCATCTGTTCGGGTATGAACATTGTTAATACCCAGCTGACGAAAACGTTTTTTTGCTTCCAAAATAAGCGGTTCAATGCGTTCTATAGTAAAAACTCCACGAAACAAATGTGAAAGAACAGCTGCCTGATAACCACTGCCACAGCCAACTTCCAAAACTCTGTCTGCCCCGCGAGGAAAAAGATACTCTGTCATCTTTGCTACAGTCAAAGGTGAACTGATATACTGATCTGCACCTATTGGCAGTGCATCAAGCTTGTATGCATTATGTCGAAAACCACTCGGAACAAATGCCTCTCTGTCTGTCTTTGCTATTGCCTCTTTGACCTCAGGAGAGAGTCCTCCAAAACATCTGTCACAATCTTCTGCCAATTTTGCTGTTTTTGTTGCTTTTATTCTGTCCAAGTTTTCTTAATCCTGCTACTTTTTTTAGTAATGGGATTATAACATAGTGCTCATAGAAAGTATCAACTCTCCAGTATACTTTGAAAATACTTTATCCATGATCGAATTGTTCTAAGGCGTCTTTTGATTGTACTTTGACTGTTCACATTATATACAGCAAAGAGTTTTGGATCAACTTCTTGATTATAAAGAAGCCTATTGCATATCGGATCTGCAAAGACTATCTTTGCCAGTGCTTCAACTCTTTGTCTAAAGGCTAAATCAGCAATCTTTTTACCCTTTGGTGTAAGCATAAAAAATCCCTTACTCTCTTTGGCAAGCTGCAACCATTTTAAAACATTAAGATAGTAATCTATCTGTCTCTCCACAATATCAAAGTTCATACTCAACTCTTCTTTTGTCACGCTCTCTTCCTGAGCAATTAAAAACAACATTGTCAATATTGTCTCAAACCTGTCAGCCTGAGGAAAAGGAACTGAGCTATCAACACTCTTTTGATCAACTTTTATCGAGTAGAGTGAAAATTTTGCTTGCGGATCTTTAAAACGAAATACCCGCTCTCTCTTATGCTCAAGATAACCCTTATCTCCATCATAAATATAGGGTATAAATCGAAAAATATCTCCCTGCAGATAAAAAAGATAACTTTTAAGACTTTTTTTTCCCTGAAGATGCTGCTCCCAATAGAGTTGAGGATAGAGTAACTGTCTGATATTTATGTTATTTGTATAGCCGATTTTAGCCTCTATAAGATGTACTGCACTGCTTGTCTCATAGCCGCCATCTACTTCAATCTGTACGCCGGCAACATTGTAGTGGGTATCTCCTAAAGAAAAATCAAGATCTCCTCGTAATCGACCTCGAATACTCAACTTTGCTTCTTCTTCAAATACTTTTGTCAACATCCCGCTAATAGCTGCAATATCCAAAGCCCCACTCTCCGACTTTATATTAAAAGGATCAATTGTCAAGAGATTTTTAGGTACTTCTATCTCTTCTATCTCATTTTGTATCTCTTTTGCCACATCTATAAATGGATCATTTTTTGCAATTTTGTAAAGGCCGTTTTTAACAGCAAGAATAGAAAGATCATGCTCTTGCATAATATGAGGCAGTTTTTCCCGAAAATCAATTTTTGTAAGGTTTCTCGGCTCTTTCCCATCTACTGCTTTAATCTCATCTGCAGATATTGTAACATAGCCCTCTTTGGCAATGCGATCAAGAATATTGTAAGCCTTAAAGATATTCTCCCATGATTGATGAAAATTTAATTTTGCCATTATCTTTTTAGTAGTTCTTAACAAGAACTTCTTTGATTTTACCTCGGCTGTCACCCTTGCAGTTAAGAGCTCTGTTTGCCTCAACCGTAACAATTTCATAATCTTGATACAGATCTAAAATAAAATCTGTATAGGAGTTTGAAAGTAAAAAATATGCACCTCTTTTATCTATATAGTCACATAACTCTTTGAGACGAAACTGCATATCTTCATCAAAGCCCTTATCTGTATAGCCTGTAAAGTTTGAAGTGGCATTGAGTGGTACATAGGGAGGATCAAAGTAGATAAAATCCCCCTCTTTTATATGCTCTTTTATATTTTCAAAATCTCCCGTCGTAATTGTGGTAGATTGCAGATGTCTGCTGCAGGCTAGAATATTCTCCTCTTCAAAAATTGTCGGATTTACATACCGGCCATAAGGAACATTGTTCTGTCCCTTTTTATTTACTCTATAAAGGCCGTTATATCCGGTTTTGTTCAAAAAGATAAAACGACTTGCTTTTTTTACTTTTGAGATCTTTTTATAGCTTTCACTCTCACGATCCAGTGCTCGGAGTGCATAATAATACTCTTCACTGTTACTATGTTTTTTAAGATCTTTGATGAGTTCATGTGGTTTTGTTTTTATAATCTCATAAAGGTTGGTAAGTTCCGGATTATAATCATTAATAAAACTGTCTTTCTCTTTAAGCTCAAAAAAGAGAGCTCCTCCTCCAATAAAAGGTTCAAAATATCTGTTGTACTCTAAAGGCATATTCTTTTTTATCTCACTGATAAGCTGACGTTTGCCTCCAACCCACTTTATAACCGGTTTACACATATTTTTTACCTTACTTTCTCAGACTTTTTAATATCGGCATTATATAAGAGATATCTTTACAAAACTACTTTTATGACATATTGTCATCTTTTTAAAATAAAACTTAAGCTATACCTATATCCATATAGCGTCGCATAAGTCTAATCTCTTTTGTAGAGTAGGGCATACATAATCGTTGCCTGTTTTCATTTCGTGTCGCCTCACCTGACGGAGTAATAATACCACTCATTGCCGTACACTCTTCATTCTTTGAATCACTCGCGACAACATAACACTGATTCGTAAGGGCAAGTGCCTGTGTAAAGATCTTAAAGTGTTCTCGTCTAAGTACTCCCCACCATGAAGGAACAGCAATGACATCAGCACCCTCGCTTTTGCACCACAACTCTTTAAAACGAAGCTCAAAGCAGATAAAAACGGCTATTTTTATACCATCAACTTCTACAATTTTAAAATCTTCAACACTCCCCTCTTGCATATACTTATGTTCATCACCAAAACGAAATAATTTGGCTTTTGCTCGCTCATAGACTACTTCACCATTATGAAAGACTTTGGCAAAGTTAAAGACAAAATCTTCTCGACGCTCTAAAATCGTAAGAATAATGATTTTATTGTATGAGACTTTTTTAATCGCCTCTATTGCATAGGGTGCAAAATCCAAAACAGCATCAAAATTCTCATAGTCATATGCTGTCAGACAAACCTCAGGAGCAACAATCAGAGAGTTTTCATCTGTCTGCCTAATGAGTTCTAAAAGTATTTGTAGATTTTTTTCATAATCTGCTGTTGTCTCAAACAGGAGTGAACACAATTTGTATCTATGCACTACAAAAGCCTTTTTGCTCAAAATTATAGCATAGAAGTCTCAATTATCTGTAAGTTTTTTAATGCTAGAATGAAGGCAATTTTTTTAAAAAAAAATTAAGCTTGTACTATAAAGGTACAGGAGTATTATGATGGCATTTAACCTGGAAGATTTACGAGAACACAATTCGGGACTCTTGGAACTCTTAACCGAACATCTACCTGATATGCTTTGGGTCAAAGATATTAACGGAAACTATCTCTATGCTAACAAAGCTATTTGTAACAACCTCCTTATGGCAAAAGATACGCAAGAACCAATAGGCAAAGGTGATGTCTTTTTTGCTATGCGCGAAAGAGCAGCCCACAAAGACAAACCAGACTGGCATACATTTGGAGAACTCTGTTTTAACAGCGATCAGGTTGTTATAGATAACAACAAAGCAATGAAGTTTGAAGAGTATGGTAATGTCAAAGGCAAACTAATGTATCTGGAAGTCTATAAGGCACCCTTTTATGACAAAGATGGGAATATCATAGGAACTGTGGGTGCAGGACGGGATATTACACAGCTTAAACAAATACAAATTGATCTGCAAAAATCTTTTGAAAAACTACAACTTCAACAAGAACAGTTAGAGTTTCAAGCACAACATGATGCACTTACAGGACTGCCAAACCGTATCTTATTTATGGATAGACTTACACAATCTATCCACGCAGCACAAAGAGATAAAACACTTGTAGCTGTTATCTTTATAGATTTAGACAACTTTAAAGAGATTAATGACTCTCTTGGCCATCACATTGGAGACAAAGTACTTATTGAAGCAAGCAAACGTATGCGCGCATAACTTCGTTCATCAGATACTCTGGCTAGACTTGGAGGTGATGAATTTGCCATTATTATCAATAATTTAAAAAGTATAGATCATATGACAACTCTTATGCATCACGGTATTGAAAGTTTTAAAAAACCGCTGATTATAGAGAATAATACGCTCCATGTAACAGTCAGTGTCGGTGTCTCTTTTTATCCAAATGATGCCACTGATACACAGACTCTTTTACGCAATGCAGATGCTGCCATGTACAAAGCGAAACATAACGGACGCAATACATACAGTTACTACAGTGAAGATATGACAAAAAAAGCCTTTGAGCAGATCTATATTAAGACGCAACTGCGTAAAGCTTTTGAAAAAGATGAACTGAAGGTCTACTACCAGCCTCAAATAGATACAAAAACAAACACAATAATCGGAGCAGAAGCACTTGTACGATGGGATCATCCAGAGATGGGACTGGTCTGTCCCGACAAATTTATTCCTCTTGCAGAACGTACAGGAATGATCATTAAACTTGACAGAATTGTTATGCAAAAAGCGATAAAACAGTTTAAATCATGGTACAAACAGGGATTCAATCCAGAAAACTCTCTATGAATCTTGCAATCAAACAGATAGAGCAGGAAGATTTTTTAGATTTTATTAAAGAGCTTGTAAAAGAACAGGGCTGTGCTTTTGAACATATAGAGTTTGAAGTTACAGAGACACAGATCATGCGCAAACCAATTGAATCTATAGAGATACTAAAACAGATAAGTGCGCTTGGCATCTCTATAGCTATTGATGACTTTGGAACGGGTTACTCTTCTTTGGCATATCTGAAACGACTGCCGATCAACAAGCTAAAGATTGACAAATCTTTTATTGACAATCTCCCTTGCGATCCTGAAGACAGTGCCATTACCTCAACTATAATCAACCTCTGTAAAAGTTTAAATATAGATGTTATTGCAGAGGGTGTTGAGACAGAAGAACAAAAAAAGTTCCTCTCACACCATCAGTCCAATTATATACAGGGGTATCTCTACTCCCGCCCTCTCAATGCCAAAGATATGGAAAAATTTTTAAAAGTCGTCATCGAATGACAAACTTCCTTTTGAATAATTTGTTACAGTTCCCTCAAAAAAGTTTGTTTTTTGATCATTAAATTTTGCAAAATCATCTACCCATTTAATAGGATTTGAAACATTATAGAGTTTTTCAAATCCAACTGAAGTCAATCTGTCATCTGCAAGATATTTTATATACTGTTCAACTATATCATCTGTAAGACCGAGGATCTGCCCCTGTGTAATATATTTTCCCCAGCTGCTCTCGAGTTCAACTGCTTTTTTAAACATATCGATTACATCAGATTTAAGCTGTTCTGTAAAGAGATCCGGACGCTCTTTTCGAAGTGTGTTTATAAGATTTTGGAAAAGCACAAGGTGTGTTACCTCATCACGCTGAATAAAACGGATCATCTGTGCGGATCCGAGCATCTTTCCTGATCGTGCCAGTGTATAGATGTAGGTAAAACCGCTGTAGAAGTAGATTCCCTCTAAGATCTGGTTTGCAAAACAGGCTTTTAAAAAGTTCTCATCTGTAGGATTGGATGCTAACTCCTGATAGACTGCAGCAATTGCATCATTTTTATGTTTTAGCATCATATCACGGCGCCACAGATCATAGATCTCTTCAGAGTTTGTTGAGATAGAGTCAACCATAACGGCATAACTCTGTGAGTGCAGAGCCTCCTCAAAAGATTGACGTACCAAAATAAGATTGATCTCAGGAGATGTAACATAAGGATTTACATTGTCTATAAGATTGTTTGTCTGCAGAGAATCCATAAAGATCAATTGTGAGAGGGCTTTATCATACGCAGTTTTTTCAGCATCTGTCAGATTTTTATAATCATTAACATCCCGTGTCATATCAACCTCTTTTGGAAACCATGTATTATTTAACATCATCTCCCAAAGGTTATATGCCCATTGATATTTTATGTTGTTGAGCTCAAAGATACCTGTTGGATTTCCACCAAAAACTTTTCTGTCATTTACACTTTCAGTTGAATCAGGATTATATATCTGTTTTCTATTCATATTATGTAGCTCCATCTATTTATAAGTACATGATTATAACCATCTATATATAAAACTTTGATAAGATATCTTTTATGAAGTTTCAGCCATCATTTTTACTCAAAAATCGTCATATTCAAACTGTTTATGCATCTCTGTTTAGAAAAGCAATAGATCTTGATATTCAAACAGAAGAATTTGAATTAAGTGACGGTGATTTTATAGATGTATACTGGCATAAATGTCAAAACACTACTCCACACTCACCTATTATTATTCTTTTTCACGGACTTACAGGTTCTTATAAATCACCCTATATTCAAGGGATGATGCAAGCAGCACATAAAGCTGGCTTTAACGCTGTACTTATGCATTTTCGAGGATGTTCCGGCAGAGACAACCGTATGCCAAGGTCCTATCACAGCGGTGATACACAAGATGCAAGAGAATTTATTGAGAGCTTAAAAAAGAGATATCCAAAAGCAAAACTTTTTGGAGTAGGTTACTCTCTTGGAGCCAATATGCTACTGAAGTTTTTAGGCGAAGAGAAAAAAAGTGCCCCACTCGATGCAGCCGTAGCAGTCTCTGCTCCAATGCTGCTTGATCGCTGTGCAGATAAAATGAACAGAGGATTTTCACGCTTTTATCAACATCTTCTCTTAAAAGATCTGCATATTGCCCTGGAGAAAAAATATGAGAAACATCCGATGCAAAAACTCATTAATCTGCCAAAAGAGAAAATCAAAAATCTAAAAAGTTTTTGGGAGTTTGATGAAGCCTATACGGCAAAGATCAACGGCTTTGCATCAGCTCAGGATTACTACACAAAATGCAGTGCAAAACAGTACCTTAAAAATATTGAAAAAAGGACCCTTATCATCCATGCAAAAGATGATCCCTTTATGACGCAGGAAGTTATTCCCTCAAAAGAGGAAATTTCTAAAAAGATAGAACTGCAGATCCTCGATCACGGAGGGCATGTAGGTTTTGTTGAAGGAACACTTTTAAGACCTCACTACTGGCTTGAAGATCGTATTATCTCTTTTTTTCAATCTTCTTAATACTTCTCTTGATCCTCATTGTAATTGTCAAGACCCTTTTTGTGAGTAAAATCCTGAGCCTCTTCATTGATCGAATTTACCATACTGTTTTTAAATTCAGTAGCCGTATAACCCGTCTCATTTGAGTAGATTATATACGCCCCTATCGATAAAACGATAAACAGTAAAAAAGTACTGTTGTTTCTAAAAAACATGTAGGCCAAAGATGCTATAAGCGCCAAACTTCCATAATATGTTATATCATCCATACTTTTATACCTCTATCTTGTAGCCGATCCCAAAAACATTTTTTATAAAGTTATCCGGAAGTTTTTTTCGTAATGTCTTTACCAATGTTTTTAGAGATGATGCTTTTGAACTGTCATCATCATACCACAATTCATAAATTATATCTTCACTTTTAACAACACTGTTCACATGTGAAAACAGCAGTGAGAGCAACTCTCTCTCTTTTCTTGTTAAGAAGATCTCCTTGCCTTCAAAAATCAATTTCTCTTTATCCTGATCCCAATAGTATGATCCCTGCATATGAATAATTCTGTTTGCATAGGTTGTAAAGTTAATAATCTCATGTACTGCAAGTTCCAGTACACTCTTTAGCTCATCTCTTGAAATCGGTTTGATTAGATATTTTGTCAACTTTAACTCTGTTGCACTTACCAGTGTATCTACATCACTCATAGCTGTAAGCATGATTGCTTTTGTAGTATAGTCAAACTGACGAATATCTTGCAGCAGTTCTATACCGCTTTTAGCAGGAAGATTAATGTCTATAACAAGGATATTTGGCTTTTTCTCTTTGTAGATTGCATATGCATCCTCCGCATTCTCTGCTTCATATACATTTTCATAAAATCTTCTGAGATACGCAACATAATTTTCACGTACATCTTTATCATCTTCTACATAGAGTAGCGAATATTGTAGTTTATCTGTATTCATCCTCTTACGTTCCTCGGTATTTTTAGTGTAAAACAGGCTCCGCTGGCTACATTTTTAACATCTATAGAAGCATTAAGCTTCTCATCTAAAATTTTTTTGACCATAAAAAGGCCAAGCCCTGTTCCCTCTGAAGCATGCTTGGAAGTAAAATCTGCATCAAAAATTTTATCCTTCACACTCTTGGTGATACCTCCGGCATTATCACTCACTTTAATTATTAAAAAGAGTTCATCCATACAGACATCAAACATAATTTTTGGAGTATACACATTGCGCTCTAGCAGAGCATCCTTTGCATTCTCCAACAAGGTGACAATAATCTGCTTTAAAAGTGATTCGTCTCCAACAAAAAAAGCATTTTTATCAATATCTAAAGAGTAAGTAATTCCATCCTCTTGCAATTTTAAAAAGTCTGCTTTGAGATTTTTTTCTATAAGTTCCAAAAAAAGATGTTTTTCATTTTTTTTACTAAAATAACCTCTGTAATCATCTACACTTTGTGACATTTTTTTTGTAATTGCTTCGATTTGTAACAACTGTTTTTCTATAAAAGGATCATCAATTTTCTGTTCATAAAGTCTGTTGTCAATACTTCCGATAATTGAATTGATCTGAGATAAAGGTGCCCTCCACTGGTGTGCAATGGCAGCAAATACCTCTTTTAAATTTTTGGCACTATCTTGCTTCTCATCAAAATCTAAAGTGAGATTTTCCATACCTTCTCTTCTGCAATAAAATAATTCATACATTATAACAGAATATAGCTATAAATTAATAACCTTATCAACTAAAATTAAATATAATCTCTCAAATTAGCGATATATAATGAAAAGGTAAATAACTATGAGTAATGCACATAACAAATCAAAAGAGAATGACCTCTCTCAACTGGGAAATGTTGATCAGATCCGTGAGATACTTTTTGGATCACAATCACGTGAAATGAAAGAAAAATTTGAGAAATTAGAAGCTTCCATAAAATCACTGCAAGAAGAGATGAGAAAAAAAATTGAACAGACACAAAATGATTTTAATATCCGATTGGAAAGTGAACTTGAAGCGCTCTCCCGTAAAATGAAAAATATCGTTACACAACAACAGCATGAATTCTCAGATGTTCGTGACAGTGCGCTCAAACAGGAAAAACGCATTCAAAATGCAATGGATATCATGGAAGAAGAACTCAATGCTAAACGTGAGCAACTTCAAAAACAACATATTGAAAGCAACGCAGCACTTCGATCAGAGATGGACTCACTAAAAGATGAAGTTCTCAAAACACTCAATGACAAAATGAGTGAAATGCACGGTGTAAAACTCTCTCGCGATGATGCTGCAGATATTCTTATGGAAGCTGCCATGGCAATGAAAGGGACACAGATAAACCAACAACTTGCCCTCACTCAAGAAAAAAAATAGTTCCTGCCATAGATGTCACAAAATAACAAAACGACTAAAGAAGAGGAGGCGCTAGAGAGTGCTCTCTCTCCTATAGTCAACAAACTCATCGACAAAAATTTTGAAAGCTCAGGTGACAAAATAGCTACACAAATGGCACCACTGATCGGTGGAGCCATACGAGAGCAGATCAAAAGTCAAAAAGATGATATTGTTGATGCACTCTACCCTGTTATGGGTAATATGATCTCAAAATTTGTGACAAAATCACTTGAAGATCTCCTGAACAAAATCAATGAACAGATCCAAAATGGTCTCTCCACACGTTCAATAAAGCGAAAAATAAAAGCAAAACTCAAAGGGGTAAGCGAAACAGAGCTTCTCCTTCAAGAGAGCAGCGAAGCCGATATAAAAGCTGTTTTACTCATCCATAAAGAGAGCGGATCGCTACTCTGTAAAGTTGAAGATAAAGAAGGTGAACTGAGTGATGCGGATATGCTTGCCTCCATGATGAGTGCCATTCGAAGCTTCGTTAATGAATGGATCAGTACAAATAAAGCCGATCATGAACTCGGTGAAATCGAATATGGCGGCAATAAAATCATCATTGAAGCCAGTGGATACAGTTACCTTGCAGTTATTGTCGAAGGTGCAGCATATAAAAAAACCTATGAACAGATTCGATCAGTACTCAGTGAAATTATATTAGAACACGGTGATACGATCAAAGCATTTGAGGGCAATTATGAAAATCTTAAACAAGAAGCTATTGCTAACAAACTCAAAAAATTGTTACTCACAAATAAAGATCCGCAAAAAGAGAAGAAAAAAAGAAAATCGCCTCTGCTCTTTTTGCTGCCACTGCTTCTTGTAGCCTATCTTAGTTATCTTTTTTATCAAGACTACAAAGATGAAGAGTTGCAAAGGAAAATCTCTTCACTAATCCAACATACTCCTCAACTCCTCCCTTTTAAAATTGATGTAGAGGTAAAAAACGGTCTTGCTACGATCCGCGGTATGGTTCCTTTTGCATATCACAAAGAACTCTTAGAAAAAAAACTCAAAGAGATCAAACAAACAAACAATATTAACAACAATCTACAAATAGTTCCGACACTCACCGATCCTATGCAGGTAAGTGCAAATATTGCCTATCTTCTCAAAGGTATCAATCTCGATCCCCAAACAAACATTAACTACACTTTTGATTATAACAAACTAACTCTTTTTGGAAAAACATCCAGTAACACAAAAAAAGAACAAATTTTACAAGCGCTCAAAGAGATCAAAGGCATACAGACTCTTGAGGAGAAGATAAAAATCAGCATTCCAAAAATAAATCTCAAAATATATTTTGAACGATCAGCTACAACTCTCAATAATAAAACAAAAGATCAGCTCCGAAAAATTGCTAACCTGCTCAAACAGAACAACATAACAAAAACACTGAAGCTTCAAGCATACAGTGATATGATTGGCAGTAAAGCAAAAAACAGAGCCCTTGCACAGATGAGAATAGAAAGTATCATAGAGTTCTTGCAGCAAGAAGGGCTTACAAATAAAATAGAAACTGCTATTTTTGACAATCCACCTCCAGGAGTTGATCCAAAAATTGATCCGAGCAAAGCGAGACAGATAAGAGTAACACTTGAAAGCGGAGAAGAAAATGTTTAGCTATAAAATTGTCCTTGTTGGAAATTTCGGCGTTGGAAAAACAAGTCTTATTCGTCGTTTTGTGGAGAACTCTTTTAGTGAGGAATATCTCAGCACCATTGGTGTAAGTATCTCTAAAAAAACTATAAAAAATGCTACTGTCATGATATGGGATATAGAGGGGCATACAGAATTTAAACCAATTTTCAAACAGTATCTTTTAGGTGCAAAGGGATTTATCATTGTTGCCGATCTGCTTCGCCCAGAGAGTATCGAACAGATTCAACAACATATAGAACTCTCTCACTCAGTAGTCAAAGATGCTCCAATAGCTATTGCTCTTAACAAGAGCGATATGCCACATCAATTCTCTGTGGACTCTCTTCAAAAGATAAAAGAGAGTTCACCGGCTATCATAGAAGTTTTAAAAACATCTGCAAAAAATGGAGATGCTGTTGAGAGACTCTTTTTGCGATTAAATGAGACAATATGCGAACAAATCTCTTAGAACTTTTATGTAAAAAAAGTGCCATATCCTATATAATTTTTGATAGCTCTTTTCATATTATAGAAGCAAAAAATGTAGATGTACAAAAAGAGTCTGATATTCGTGATTTTCTTTGGGAAATAATAGGAATGGAAGAGCCCATACTCGCACTAAGAAAGCATAATACTCCCATTGAAATACCAATGATATTTCGTAAAAATTGTTACTATGATCTTGAGATTGACACTTTTCATGATACAAATAAACGACACTATTTTATAGCCTATATGCAAAAAAAATCTCACTCCACAAAAGAGTATGCAAATGTTTTACGGGAGATCAACAAAAAAACACTCATTTATGATCTCAGTGATGAAAAAAAAGATTCTGCCTACTTTAAAGAGATAAACAAGCACCTTATTACATTTCACATCGATCTTGACGGTTTTGTTTTGCGGGTTAATGATGCAGCACTTCATTTTTTTAATCTTGAAAGAGAAGCGTTTCTCAGGCAACACTTTTCAGAGTTTTTTCAACTCCAAAAAGCACAAAATAACAATAGCAATATCTTTTTAGCAAAAAACAGCCTTAATGAAGATATCTTTTTTCATACAGAGATCATCCCTGTAACAGATATGCAAGGCAAAATAAAAGAGAATATTATCGTTGCACAGGATATTACACATCTTAAAAAGATCAAAAAAGATCTAGAATATGCCCAAGAGCATGATGCACTTACCGGACTTGCAAACCGGCATGCATTTTTAAAACGAGTTGATGCTTTGATAGAAAAGAAAAAAAACTTTTCACTTTCATTTATAGATATAGACAACTTTAGTAAAATCAATGAAGAGTATGGAGCCCATGCAGGAGATATGTTGCTCAAACATCTGACAGAGCTACTTTTAACATTTCTTGATCCTCAAGATCTTCTGCTTCGCCTGCATAAAGACAGCTTTGTCATCATTTTTGATCCCCAAAAAACAAAAGAGTATATACAAAAGCTAGATCAAAGTTTAAGATCTCTCTCTTTAGATACTCCTCTGTACTATAACAGTGAAGATATCATTCATTTTAACTATACGACACTACTGCTGCATTTTCCTGATGATGCAAACAATGCACAGGAATTTTTACAAAATGCGCAAAAAATATTAAAGAGAAAAAAGATAGAAAAAAGATCTAAAGAGAAAGAGTAGTTCTAATCTGTCTTGGCATATAGTACTCAAACTGTTTTGGATAAATGAAAAAATTAAGATTGCCCTTTATTGTAGCGATCTCTGACCAATCATCTATATCAAAAGAGAGTGCTACAACACCCATTGTAGGTATTTTACTTATAAACTCTTTTGAAAGCAGGTTTGTTAATTCATTAAGTTGCGGATTGTGACCTATAATAAAAAGTTTTTCACAACTCTTCTCTTGTGCCATAATAATATTGAAAACATCTTCACAGGGAGCATAATAGAGCTCTTCCAAAAAATACTTTACTCCTTCAAAAGAGAGCCTCTCTGCCAAAGCAACTGCACTCTCTTGTGCCCGCATTGCACAACTAGAGAGTATAGCATCAGGAGATATACCCTGCAAAGCCAAATAAGATCCAATAGTCTGAATATCTTTGAAACCTTTTTTTTTCACAGATCGCTCAAAATCACTTAAGCCTTCTGAAAAATTTTCTGCTTTTGCATGTCGTATAAGATATATCTCTTTCATTCTCTTCTTCTTAGAGTTGTGCCAGTTCATCAGAGATGATTTTTGATGATTTATCCATAATCATTTTTGCCAATGCAATATTACCATCATCTCTAAAGATACAAAAAATATCTATTTTTGAAAAACTCTCAGTTGAGTGTGTACCTGCACTCTTCATCAAAAAAACATGTCCATCTTCTGTTTTTGTCTCAAAAGATGAAATATCACTAAAGCCGACATCTAAAGATGCCTCATTAATTTGACGAAAAGAGTCATTAAAAATTGCCGATGCATACCCTATATCTGCACCTGTATTCTCTTCATCTATATAGAGTGTCTCACCTGAGTAATTTAAAATTGCTGATCCAAGATAACCATTTACCTTGCGTAACTTCTCCATACGTGCATCAAAATCTATCATTTTTATTCCTTATTTATTTAAATTTTTCATATATTGGTTAAAGGCTTTACTCTCATGCAAGTCATGTTCTGTCAAAAAATTCTCAAATGCGCTATATGAAGCTTCAACACCTTCTCTCTTTTCAATTTCAAGTAATTTTGCATACAAATCTCTAATTGTATCTTTTGCACTCTCACTGACAGATTTTCTTGTTGACATATAGTTTCTAAAAGTACCGTCTGGATTTTTTGCCATCTTTACAGTTGCCAATACCCAATAGTACCCGCCATCAGCGCAGAGATTTTTCACATAAGCAACAACATCTCTTCCCTCTTGAATATTTTTCCAAAGATATGAAAAGATCGCCTTTGGCATATCAGGATGACGAAGAATTGCATGTGGTTTTTCAAGCAAACTTGCCTGTGAATAACCTGATATCTTTACAAAAATAGGATTTACATATGTTATATTTCCCTCTGCATCTGCTTTTGATACAATTAAATCAACACTCTTTACTTCATGTTCTACATCTGTCGGTTGCGGTCTTGTCACCTCTCTCTCCTTTATCTATATAAAACTTCTCTTATCTCTGCCGCTCTAAACGGTTTTCCAACATACTCATTAAAGTTATTATCATTTCCATAAAGACTTAGCGTATCACCTGATGTTGAAACTGCATAGACAGCCTTGAGTTTATTGTCTCTCTCAAATTCACGAACATTCTGCATCACTTCCAAGCCACTCATAAACGGCATATTATTATCAATATAGATAACATCATAAGGCAAGCCTTTTTTGTGAGAATCAATAATCATTTCAAATGCCATTTTGCCATTTGTAGCTTTCTCTAATTCACAATACTCACTTTCAAGAATCTTTTCTAAAAGAAAAATAGATGTTTTGTCATCATCAACTATAAGTACTCTTGGTATACTTTTTGTATTTATAAATCTATACAACTCCTGTGCAGCATAACCATACTGTGGAATAATTTCACAGTTTTCTTGCATATTTTCACTGTTAAGTGAAAAGAGCTCTTCTTCTACTATAAGTATCTTCATAGATTTTGAAATCTGCTTTTGAAGTGTTTCATCCAACTTGTTTTGATATATAATAAGATGTGTTGTTTCTTTGGATACCTCTTGCATAGATGCAACTGCTGTAATATTATTTTTATCAATATTCATTCGAACAAGATATCTTGCCAAATTTAAAAGTGAATTTTTATTTCCTGAAGACATTAAAACCGCAATTTTTATATCTTTTACTTTTAAAGGAATAAAAGTCTCTTCTGAGTTTTTCACCTGCAAAGGAAGATTAAAATAAAAATTGCTTCCTTCATTTTCCTGACTTTCAAGCTGTAACTCTCCGCCAAGATCAGCAACATATGCCGAACAGATAGAAAGACCCAATCCTGTCCCTCCATACTCAAGTGCCGTTGTATCAGCTGCCTGTTTAAAAGCTTCAAAAATCTCTTTTTGCTTCTCTTTTGGAATACCTATTCCCGTATCTTTTATAGAGATAACAGCCTCTTTTTTCTCTTGATAGTACTTAACGCTAAACTCTATAGATTTGTCATAAGGGGTAAATTTATAGGCATTTCCTAAAAGATTAATCAAAATTCTTTTTAATTTCAACTCATCAATTTCAATTATTTTTGGAAGCAGCGGATCAATGAAAATATTAAATGCTATCTTTTTTTCATACATATTAGATACAAACATTTCAGCAATATTTACAAAAAATCTTACAGTATCAACCTCTTTAAGACGAAACTCTTTTTCTTCTCTTTGCAAGGAGATTCTATTGAGCATTGCAGTTGTAAGTTCATTAATAAATGATGCACTGTCTTTTGCATTGACAAGATACTCTTTTAGTCTCTTATCAACAATCTGATTCTCTAAAAGTTCCAAAAAACCATACAGTGTATTTGCCGGTGTCCGTATATCATGTATAAAATTACTCATACTGCTTAACATCTTCTCTGATGAGAATTTTTCCTCTTGTGATTGTTCAATTTTTTGTATATTTTTAACAACAATAGACTCTGCTGTATTTGGCTCAATTTTATTACAAACACAGTTTTCATTCCCACAAGTATGCAATTTATATATTATCTCTATAAGATAAGGAGAGATGGCTTCAAGCAGTTCCAAATCATCTCTGTGAAATTTTTTTGCAGCTTTTATGGAGTTGTAGGCAGTTACAATTCCGACAAGTTCATCACCATGAAGAAGCGGATATATAACTTTTGATCGAATCTTGATACTATCAGGATTATCCAATTTTGCAACATAATCTTTATCACTTGCTAGATAGTTATAAATTTTCGGCTCTTTGGTCATAAAACACTTATAGATAATACCTGTTTTTTCATCTAAGGAGAGTATAGTAGGTGTACCATTTGATCGTTCACGCAAGAGTGTCATTTGATCTTCATCATAGTACCAAAGAGAACAGAATTCTGCATCAAGCAAGGAGGTCACTAAATCTTCTGCTATTTTATTGATCTCAATATTGCTCTGTGCTAAATCAATATTTTTACTAACAAGTGCCAACTTATTCTGTAATGTTTTAGAATTTAGTTCTTTCACAATATAGACCCTTTGTAATGTATTTGCGAATTATACAAAAGAGAAGTGAGCTATTAGTGAGAAAAGAATATTCTGTTAAATTATTAAAAAATTGATTGAAAAAAGAGGAAGATCTCTGCAGCATAAAGCTGCAGAGGCAATTATCATAAAGATAATTATTTTGCTTTACGAGAGTGACGTTTACGTTCTGTCTCAGTAAGGTATTTTTTACGAATACGAATATTTTGTGGAGTAACTTCAAGAAGTTCATCATCTTCGATCCACTCTAAAGCACGCTCTAGTGACATATCACGTGGTGGAACAAGTTTGATAGCCTCATCAGCACCACTTGAACGTACATTTGATTGCGCTTTTCCTTTGATAGGATTAACTACAAGGTCGTTTGAACGTGAATGCTCACCAATGATCATACCTTCATATACTTTTGTCTGAACACCGATAAAAAGTACACCACGATCTTGAATACCAAAGAGTGAGAATGCTAAAGT
>Ga0256837_1001087_pt1 | contig 19437 bp, 22 predicted proteins | sample 4562384metaG_FD_185976 | JGI IMG/M metagenome (GOLD analysis project Ga0256837, IMG submission 185976) | Hydrothermal vent microbial communities from Guaymas Basin, Mexico - 4561-384 | ecosystem: Environmental > Aquatic > Marine > Hydrothermal vents | place: Mexico: Guaymas Basin | collected...
AATCTACCATACCATTTACTGGAGATTCTACAGAAACAGAGATAGCAGAAGTATCAAGTTGAGTTACTTTACCATAGTTCCACCATGCTTCAGTATAAAGTTTAGATGCACCAGTACCTGTTGCAGTATTTGCACCATGTAAATCACCTTTGTCAGATGTTTGAGAGTAAGCAACTTTTGCAGTTACCATATCTTTCATCTCATAACCAGCCATTACAGCAAATGTACCAGAAGAGTCACCATCACCAACTTTAGTTGAAGTGTATTGTGCACCAGCTAAGATACCTTCCATATTCAAATCAGCTTGTAACCAGTAAGCCTCTGCAAGACGAGTTAAGTCATAGTACCATGCTTGAACAGTAAGTGGTTTGAAAGAGTTGTTTACGATACCAGCTGCAAATGCACCATCTGTACCAAATGTAGAGAACTCACCATTAGCATTAACAATACCAGCAGCAGCTAAACCTAGTGCTTGTACATTACTGTGTACATTTTCACCAAAAGCTTCATTACCATTACCGTTACCAACATAAGCACCAACCAAAGTTGTATCTGGGATATCTTGGTTAAGAACAACTACTGCTTCAAAAGTATTTTTCTCAACTGACCAAGTTTCAGTAAATGCTAAAGGAGTATCAAGCTCCATACGACCAAGTTTAAGAGTTGTTTTACCAGCTGTTGCAGCTACCCATGCTTCATCTACCCACCAAGCAGTATTAACTTTAGCACCACCAAGTGCTCTACCATAATCTGCACCAGTTGGAGCAGTTGCAGTATGAGCAGAACCCCATACATTTGATACAAGGCTGTTTTCTAAACCAAGTGTAGTAAGAACAGTCATACCAGCACCAGCAGAGATAGATACTAAATCATTTTTCATAACATCAGTAGTTGCATCTAAGCTAAGAGCGATATCAGCTGCAGAGTTATCTTTGTTAAACAAAGTTGTATCATCAGTTAAAGATGCTTTAGCATCAGATGTACTGTAGTAAAGTTTAGCATCACCACTAACTTTTGTGTTTTCTAAAGCGAACGCACTTGAACCAACTAGTAGCGCTGCTACTAAACTCATTTTTGTAAATTTCATATATTCTCCTCTATATTTCAATATGCAGAAGTATAACATATCAAAATAAGAGTTTTCTTAGCCCAAGTGAATATTTTTTCATCAGATTTCTTTGCTATAATGCTATTTATGAAAGCTTTACCAAAAATAACAACAACCATTTTTAGTGTTTTTTTTCTTTTGGGTTGTGGTTCACAAATGCAACCAACCCCTTCACAAAACAGTGCTTTAGAGAGTATCTCGCCAACAAACAGTACAAAAAAAAGTGGTGCGATGCAAAACATACTTGATGACTGGGTAGATAAAGAGTGGACACCAACAGTCTCCAAAGATAAAAAGATCCAAGAAAAATATATGGAGAAAAAAGTCATTAAGAGTAACATGCCAGATGAAAAAAAAGTTGAGTATGTGGAAAAACATGACAAATGGTTTACTCTACAAGAGTATGTAGATAAGATGGATGCTTACTCAAAAACCCATCCAAACGATGAAGAAAATTCACATGTTCATAAAATGGAGTCAATGCCAGTGATCGGCAAGTAGTTTTTAACTCTTTTGAGTTTGGGAAAAGCCAAGAGGCTTAACCCATTTGTGCTGCAACTTCAGCAGCGAAGTCATCTTCTTTTTTCTCGATACCTTCACCAACTTCAAGGCGAACAAACTCAACAATCTCAGCAGTACCACCAGCAGCTTTTGCCGCTTTTTCTACCGCTTGTGCAACTGTAAGTTTGTCATCTAGAACATATTGTTGATCTAGAAGTGCTTGTTCTTGGTCAAGCAAAGTGTTGTCAAGTACAAAACGAGCAACTTTTCCAGGGATGATCTTATCTAAGATCTTCTCAGGTTTACCTTCCGCAAGAAGTTCAGCTTTGATATCAGCTTCAGCTTTTGCCATAACTTCATCTGTAAGTTGAACCATAGAGATATACTGTGGTACGTTTTTAAGAGGTTTACCAAGACGGCTTAACTCTTCGTTCTCTTTTTTAAGAGCTTCGATACGACCTTTTGTTTCACTCTCTACATACTCAGCATCAAAATCTTTGTATGAAAGTGTTGTAGGTTTCATCGCAGAAGCGTGCATTGCAACTTGTTTCATAGTCTCACGCATAGCTTCTGCAGTCTTTTCAGAGTCACATTTAGCTTTGATGATAACTGCGATACGGTTGTTAGAGTGGATGTAGCTGTTCATAGCTTCATCTGCATCTGCAGTCATTGTAGCAAAACGACGAACTTCGATTTTTTCACCGATCTTAGCAACTTGTGCTACAAAGTCTTCACCAAATGCAGAGTCCATAAGTGCTGCAACATCTGCTGGTTGGTTGTTGTAGATCTCTTCAACAGTAGATGCTACAAGGTTTTTAAAACCATCATTTTGTGCAACGAAGTCAGTCTCAGAGTTGATCTCAACTACTGTAGCTTTTGAAAAGTCATCAGCCATTTTCAGACCAACAAGACCTTCTGCTGCAACACGGTCAGCTTTTTTAGCTGCTTTTGCGATACCGCGCTCTTTTAGAAGCTCTTTTGCTTTTTCCATATCACCTTCAGCTTCAACTAAAACTTTTTTACAATCCATCATAGGAGCATCTGTCGCTTGACGTAGCTCCTTTACCATTGCTGCTGTAATTGCTGCCATGCTTATGCTTCCTCTGTTGTAGTTTCTTCTGTAGCTGCTACTTCTTCTGCAGCCTCTTCTTGCTCATCAGCACCACCCTCAGCAAGAGCTTTACCCTCGTTGATCGCTGCTGTCATCTCACGACAAAAAAGTTGGATAGAACGGATAGCATCATCATTACCTGGGATTGGGTAAGTGATAAGATCTGGATCACAGTTAGTATCTAGTGGAGCTACTACTGGGATGTTAAGACAACGTGCTTCTAAAACAGCGATGTGCTCTTTTACTGCATCAACAACAAAAAGCATATCTGGAAGTTTTTTCATATCACGGATACCACCAAAATACATCTCTAATTTTTCTTTTTTACGAGAAAGCATAAGAGCTTCTTTTTTTGTAAGAAGATCGATTTGACCGTTTTCTTGCATCTCGGTGATAACATCAAGTTTACGGATAGATTTTTGGATAGTTGGAAAGTTAGTAAGCATACCACCTAACCATCTGTTATCTACATATGGCATACCACATGCAATTGCAGCTTCACGTACAGAGTTACGAGCTTGTTTCTTTGTACCAACGAAAAGGATAGTTTGTCCTTGTGCTGCTGCATCTACTACGATTTGGTATGTGTTACGGAAGTAACGAAGTGTTTTTTGTAGGTCGATGATGTAGATATTTTTACGAACACCAAAGATGTACTTTTTCATTTTTGGGTTCCAACGACGAGTTTGGTGTCCGAAGTGTACACCACATTCTAATAGGTCTTTCATAGTTACCATAGGGGTAGTCCTTAAAGGCTTTTTTAGCCAGAGATTTGCTAGTTGGCTTTGAGAGTATCGAACGATAACCACTAAAGAGCGGGTCGCACTAGCTTTTTGATACAATCTGTTAATATTTCCTTGAGTCATAGACTGAAGAAAAATCCGCGAATTGTATCTAAAGTAGGTTTAAAAGTAGCTTTTAGTGATGTGGCATTGTAAATCATAATTTATCAAAGCTAAATATGATGATTTTATCCCAAAAAATTTTCAAGAAAATATGGATATAAAACTTAAAATCTCAAAAGCTCTTAGAGATCTACAAAAAACTATACCTATTGATGTTATCACACATACAAAAGCGATGAACAAAAAGTTTGTGCAAATAGGCAGTATGTTTAGTAAAGAGATCCTGGAAAAAGGGATCAAAATCTATGGCTAGTTTTCAAGCTATATTGGAAGATGCTTTTGTATCTATTCCAAAAGTACACAAACTTGAAATATTAGTGAGTAAAATAGATCTAGAAATAAAATCAGATCCTATAATACTTGCTAATGCCAAAGAATTTTATGACGAAGCAGAAAATATCTTTAAACAAGTGTGTAATGTTTTTAAAATAAATATTGAAGAGTTGAAGAACAACCCATAATGTAAAAATCTGCAAAAAGCAAACTTTTATGCTTTTTGCAACTCCTCTAACTTCTCTTTTACCTTTGCTACATGCTCTTTTACACGCACTTTCTCCCAGATGGCACGAACCACTCCCTCAGGGTCTATGATGAGTGTTGTACGAACGACCCCCATATACTCTTTACCGTAGTTTTTCTTGAGTTGCCACACTCCATACTCTTGCATCATTGATGTATCTTCATCACTTAACAGTGTGATACCTAGGTTTTTCTTCTCTATGAAATTTCTGTGTTTTTTGGTTGAGTCTGCACTCACACCTAAAATGATAGCATCAAGCTCAGAGAAATCTGGTGCAGCTTCTGTGAAGTCACATGCCTCTGTTGTACACCCTGGAGTATTGTCGCGTGGGTAGAAATAAAGAACCACCCATTTCCCTCTAAGATCTCTTAGACATATCTCTACATCATCTTGGTTTGGCAGACAAAAGTCTGGTGCTTGTGTATTTAGTTCTATCATTGTTTCTCCTTAATATATAAATAAAAGTATATAAACCCATACTCCAGTAAATGAAGTAAAGATGATACCAAGGTAGCTTTTAAAAGCAAGAAGTTTATGCTCTTTAGATTTTCTCCCTGGTAAAGCTCCTTTGCTAAAATGGTAGTTTGCTTTTACGATGGTTGTTGTCCAGTAGATAAGTGTTAAAGTTGCAATGATAATATGAATAACCAAAACAAGCAAAGCAAAAGTGTATGAAACACTACTATCTTTCATAAAGCTTTCAAAACCACCACCAAGTCGAACACCATACTCAAAATACGACACAACAATCACAGAAATAATAAAAATCATATTTTGTACAAAAGCATGTGCTTTGTAGTGTCTTTTTTTTGCAAGTTTGATACCAAAGAAGATAAGCATCGGTAAAAATGCGACAATAAGTGTCACCATATCCATAAAAAGTGGTGCTTTTGTCCCTAAAAAACCATCTTGAAACATATACTCCATCATTGTTCAACCTCTTTGTTTTTGAGATGACGATAGTATACTACAGCGATGATAATTACAGCACAAAGAACAAATATAGTTATCTGTTTTAAGTAAGTATCAATAAGCTCTTGATTTTCCCCTAAAAGATACCCAAGCATAGTAAGTACCAAAGCCCAAAGTCCTGCACCAAACGCAGTAAAAAAACTAAACTGCACAATGTTCATCTTTGCAAGCCCTGCAGGGATGGAGATAAGCTGGCGAATACCAGGAATAAGTCTGCCTATAAAGGTGGAAATATGTCCATGTCTTTCAAAATAGTTATCCATCTTGTCAAGTGCTGCGTTTGAGATAAAAAAGTATTTTCCATAGAGCTCTAAAAAATGTCGCCCCACAAAAAACGCAAGGTAGTAGTTGATAAATGCACCAACCATACTCCCGCCAAGCCCACTTAAAAACACAAGTGGTAAACTCATCTTCTCTTGTGAAGCCAAATACCCAGCAGGGATAAGCACTATTTCAGAAGGAAATGGGATAAAACTAGACTCCACAGCCATAAGCAAAAAGATCCCCGCATACCCCCAGTCAAATATAAGATCAACCAGATCTTGAGCAAGTTCTCTTAACACGAGAGCTTCTCCTCAACTTCTTGTATCATCTGAGCTGCCACATCTTTTGAGGTGTAACTGAGTAGTTTTTCACTTTTAGTTTTAACATCGACCTCTTTGATGGCTTGTAAGAGTTTGCTTTTGAGAGCTTCACCTTCACGTTCTCTATATCCAAGTTCATTCTCTACGATAAAATTAGCATTATGGTACTGATGATCAGCTGCTGCATAAGGGTATGGTATATAAAACGCAGGACAACCATTGGTTGTAAGTTCCCAAAGAGTAGAAGCTCCTGCACGACTTATGGCAAAATCTGCTTTTTGAATGAGAGTTGGAAGTTCTTTGGTGAAACCATAAAGTTCCACTTCAACTCCAAGCTTTTCATACTCTGCTTTTACTCTTTCATAGTCAGCTTCCCCTGCTTGATGGATGATTTTTATACCCATCTTTGTAAGCTTCCATGCCACTTCAAGAGCCAAATCATTGATCGCTTTTGCTCCGTGACTACCACCTAAAAAGATGACATACTCTAACTTCTGGCGCACTCTTGCATTTGCATAATATACCTCTTTTACAGGGTATCCTTTGATAGGAGAATCTTCACTATATGCTGAGACAAAACTCTTTGCAAATGGACGAAGCAGTTTGTTGAGTCTTCCCTCCACAGCGTTTTGTTCATGGATAAAAAGTGGTCGTAACAGACTCAAAGTCGCAAAGGATGCAGCAGCAGCTGAGAAGCCCCCTACACTGTATGTTGCCTGGATGTTGTGTTTTTTTAAGATAGCTCGAGCCTCTAACATCGCACCAAAGATCTTAAAAAGTGCTTTGAGTTTACCTGCACCCTTTTGGTTGACAACACCTGTTGTTTCTAAAAAATAAACATGGCTAAACGCAGAGTTATGCTCGAAGTATTTTTTATCTTGCCCTTTTGTTGAGCCTATAAAGATACATTCATGACCACGTTTTACACCAGCTTCTACTAAAGCCTCAGCAATCATTAGATGCCCACCTGTTCCACCACCTGTTATACATAACTTCATATCTTAATCCATCTTCGCTTTTTTACTTGCCATTAAAACCATTCCAACTCCAAACGCAGCACCCAACATCGCTGAACCTCCATAAGAGAGAAACGGTACACTTATCCCCTTGATCGGGGTGATACCACTGATACCATAAGCATTTACCATAAAAGAAAATGCCAAGATCAACCCTATCCCTATACTAAAAAGGTAGATGGTTGTATCTTTTGTTCTATTTGCCACTTTAAAGATACGCTGCAACATCCACATAAAGATAAACACAACAAAAAAGACACCTACAAACCCAAACTCTTCAGCAACTCCAGCAAGAACAAAGTCTGTATGTACCTCTGAGAGAAAACCGAGCTTAAATGTACCATTGCCTAATCCCACTCCAAAAAAGCCACCATTATGGATAGCATTAAGGGAGTGTCCTATCTGATAAGGTTCAACCTCAACAGGTATACGTAACTTTTGTGCTATAGATTCTGGGAAAAAACTCAAAACAGTATTTTGTGCAAATGCCCACCATGACTTGATACGCAGTATTCTGTGTTCTGCTGTTATGATAAAGATAAAAATAGCGATAAAAATGCTTGCCATAATGGAGATAAAAAACTTAAAACTACTCCCTGCAAAGATAAGCATAAACATCAAGGTAAGACCAAGTACCACAACCTGTCCTAAATCTTTTTGTAAAAATGCAATAATAAACATCGCCATAACAAAAAAGACACCATAAGGTAAAAACCTTTTAAACTCATTTGCAAGCCCCATACCGTTGTGGTGTCCAAGTTTCCGTGAAAAACTCCATGCCAAAAAGTACACAAACCCCACTTTAAAAAATTCTACGGGTGCAAGTGAAAATCCTGCAACTTTGATCCAGCGCTTCGCCCCACCAACTTCACTCACTATGCTTTCAGGGAAAAAAGGCATCCCTATCATCAAAAAAAGTGAACCAAAAAAGAGTAAAAAACCTATCGGTTTGAGGTATCTATCTGGATCAAGCTGAGAGAGGATAAACATAATCCCAATACTTAAAAAACCAAAAATACTTTGACGAAGTACAAAGTGAAACTCACTTACTCCAAACAAAAGAGTTACATATGCAGAAAGAGAGTAAGACAAAATAATACTTACAGTGATAAGAGTCACCACCAAGGTAAAAAGTTTTCTATCTGCACCCAAAGGAAAAACCTATTTCAATTTGTTGATTTTTAGAACAAATTCAACTTCAGCTTTTGAGATATGGAGCTCTTTTGCGATTGTTTCTAGTGACACACCCTGCTTGTAGAGTGTTATCACTTTTTCATCATCATTACCATGAATAGAAGCGGGGATATTGATCTGTCTTACACCACTCTCTAGCTCTGCTACACGGTTATTTACTTCTATCTCTATGGTATTGATGTTCTCTTGAAGTTGTTTAAGTGCATGAGTCAGAGGTGTAACCATATCATACACACTGCGTTCTATCTCTTGGTAGATCTCCTCATCATTCATACGTTGTGAGTTTTTTGTGATGGAGTTTTGTGTCTCTGAGAGCTTCTTTTTCAGATAAAAAAGTTCACGATTGAGCTCCTCTACAACAGAAGCAACCGAACGGATATTTTTAGAGTACTGTGTATCTTTTGTAAAAACATAGTACAAAAGATATAAAATGATCGCTGCCATCACAACAACCAAATACTCCAGATGAAACTCTATGTTTGGTATATTCACTTTTTTCTCTCTCTTGCTTCACGGATAAGCACTCTCTCACGTGCTGTTATGTAGGCATTGTACTCTTTTTCATCTCTCTCGTGCATACGGGTAATGTATGCAAGTTTCGGACTAAGTGCTTCAAAAAACACCCCAATATCACGTTTTGGATGTACAGGCATCTCAAGGCGACCATAATAGAGTTTCCCCTCTTCAAACATCTCGCTCTCTATGCTAAAATGCTCAAATCCAACACCATCTATCTGCACAGCATTTGTCAAAGAGACTCTCTTTGGAGTTTCATTTTTCAAAAACATCTCCAAAGCATCTATCTTGCGGTGCAACTCTACAACAAGCTGGAGTAAAACAGGGTCTGTCTCAGCTGTCTCACCACGAGCTTTTGCAAGTTTAAGCCATTGACTAATTGGATCATCATCACTCTCGCTTAAAGATTGATACTCTCTTTCATAAAGTTCTTGTTCTAAAGAAGCTTCACTAAAGAGCAGACTGATCGGTGCTGGAACTAAACGTGGTGTGCTCATGCTACTATCCTATCGATCACTATAAGGATAAAAAAGGCAATCCCAAGATAGCCATTGACTGTAAAAAAAGCTCTATCTATCTGTGTAAAGTCTCTACGAACAAGCATCTGCTCATAAGCTAACACTGCCCCACTTCCAAACGCAGCAACAAACGCAACTACTCCAAGCCCAGCAGCCCAAACAAAAAGTACCCAAAACAAAACAGCAAGGGAGTGAAAAAGTGCTGAGATAAAAAGTGTAGCTTCTGCTCCATACATAGAGGGGATGGAGTGCAGCCCTTTTGACTTGTCAAATTCAATATCCTGCAAAGAATACAGCAAGTCAAATCCAGCCACCCAAAAGATAACACCCAAAGAGAGCAGCACAGACCAAAGTGGCACACTTGCTTGAATAGCTATCACACCAGCAATAGGTGCAAGCCCAAGGGAGATACCTAAGATAATGTGTGCCAAAGATGAAAAACGTTTAAAGTAGGAGTATGAACCAAGCACCGCTAAAATAGGCACACTCAACTTAAAAGCAAGAGGGTTGATGATGTATGCAACCACAACAAAAGCCAAAGCATTGACTGCGATAAATATCAAGATGGAACTTCCATCGAGTCTACCATCTACATTTGGGCGAGATGCTGTACGAGGATTTGCTGCATCGATGTCACGATCGGCATAACGGTTAACACCCATGGCAAAGTTTCTCGCAGAGAGTGCAGCAAGTGCACCTAAGATAAGCAGTGAAAACCCAAACCATCCATCTGCTGCAACAACCATAGCAATAAAAATAAAAGGGAGTGAGAAGATAGAGTGTTCAAACATCACAAGTTCATTAAAATCTTTTAGTTTTTGTTTGTAATTTGCCAACATCTTGATCCTCTTTGATTAGTAGCAGATATTTTATCTAAAAGTGGTTTAAAATGATATAATTTCACCATGAAACAACTTGCAATCATCGGACCAACAGCATCAGGAAAAAGTGATCTAGCGATCGAAATGGCACAAAAATACAATGCTTATATACTCAGCATAGATTCACTCAGTATCTACAAAGAGATCGACATAGTCTCTGCAAAGCCCTCAAAAGAGGAGCTTGAGAGCATAAAACATTTTGGGATCAATGAACTTTACCCTAATGAGTACTTTAGTGTAGAGGTTTTTATACAACTCTACAAAGAGGTTCAAAAACAATCTCAAAAAGATGAAAAAAATCTTATCATCGTTGGGGGAACTTCGTTTTATCTGAAGTCACTTCTAGATGGAATCTCACCACTTCCTCACATCTCAGATGATCTAAAAAAAGATGTTGAACAAAAAATGAAAAACCTTCAAAGCTATTATAAAAAGTTAGAAAATATCGATGCTGAGTATATGCAAAAAATATCACCCAACGATAGATATCGCATAGAAAAAGCTGCTCTCATCTACGAAGCATCAGGAGTTACTCCTAGTGAGTGGTTTAGACAAAACCCTCCACAAAGTATCATACAAGATCTCAAAATCTACAATATAGATATTGATAGAGAGACTCTCCGTAAACGTATTGAGCTACGAACAAACAAGATGTATGAGATGGGTCTTATAGATGAAGTGTGCTATCTAGAGCAAAAATACACAAGAGCACCAAATGCGATGAAAAGCATAGGTGTTATTGAAGTTTTAGACTACCTTAATGGAAAAACAACACAAAAAGAGATGCTTGAACTTATCACAATCCATACTGCACAACTTGCAAAACGGCAGCAAACTTTTAACAAAACGCAGTTTAAAGATACAACAACCGCTTCACTTGATACACTCAAAAAAAACATAACTTTTGCTTAAGTTTTAAGTCCTTTCTCATCAACACAAGTGTAAAATAAAACATACTTTCACAAAAAAGAGAAAAAATGGGAATAAAAATAAAAACATTATTAAGTTTGTTGATGTTGGGGGCATTGAGTAATCTCTCTGCTGCGCAACCTTCAAAAGACTCATGTTGGAGCAGTGTTGAAGTTGCAGAGTTTGCACAAGATGAGTTTAGTGAGATAGCAAGATTTTCCATCAAAGATGCTGTTAGCTGTAAACCACTTGCCAATGCAAAGTTTAGTATAGGTGGAGCAACATTTAGTGCAGATGAGAGAGGAGTAGTCACACTTCCTCTTCCACCTCAAGATGTCGATGCAAACATCCCTGTAACTATCTCGAAGCCAGGGTATATCACATCAAAAGAGAGTGTTATGGTTGTTTTTGGTTCTTACTGGAACAATCTTTTTGTGATGAGCAAGGAGCTACCACTTCAAAGTGCTCGATTTGTTCTAAGTTGGAGTGATAAACCAGCTGACTTAGATCTGCATCTCAAGAGTGATGATTTTCACATCAGTTTTAGAAAAATAAGAAGTATAAAAAACAAAGTACAACTTGATAGAGATGCAAGGCACGGTTATGGACCTGAGACTATAACACTCAACAAACTTTCTAAAACAAACAACTATAGAGTGCTAGTTGATAGATACTCACAAGATGGTAACATCAACGATAAAGCTCAAGTAAGAATCTACCGCAACAACAAACTAGATAAAGTTGTACGACTTCCAAATACCTCTGCGAGGTGTATAGAGGTAGCAACGATCAAAAACAACACCATCACCTACAAAACAAAAGAGCTTGATAGATCTGAGTGTAGAAGATAGGTATGTAAAAGCTATCTAGCTTTTACATATATCTTTATACACACTATCTCGTCTATCTCGCAAGAGTCCCCAATACTCTCGCTGTTTTGCATTTTCATCCAAATCAAAAGTAGCATAAAGTATCTGCTCACGATCTCTTGTAGCTTCTGCTATCTTTGCACCTGTATAATCAGTGATAAATGATGAGCCATAAAAAGTAAGCTCACAACTCTCACCTCTCTCCACTCCGTAACGGTTGGCAACAACCACAGGCACAGTATTTGTCGCAGCATGTCCCATCTGCACCCTTTGCCAATGCTCTTTGGAATCAACTCCAATCTCAGGCTCACTCCCTATCGCTGTAGGATAAAAGATAATCTCAGCACCTTTGAGGGTAAGTGCACGTGCTACCTCACAAAACCACTGATCCCAGCAGATCCCAGCACCTATTTTGCCATAGGCTGTATCCCATACCTTAAAGCCACTGTCTCCTGGAGTGAAGTAAAACTTCTCTTCATACCCTGGACCATCGGGGATATGTGTTTTTCGGTAGTTATCAAGCACACTGCCATCTGTATCTACTACTACTAAAGAGTTATAGTAAGTATCTTTTGCTTTTTCAAAGTAAGAAACCAACACAACAACACTCAGAGTTTTGGCCAACTCTGAGAACTCTTGGATCAGCTTATTCTCCTCAAGGGGAGAAGCCCACGAAAAGTACTTCTTGTTCATATCTTTACAAAAGTAAAGCCCCTCAAAAAGCTCAGGTAAAAGTATGATGTTAGCACCATTTGAGGCTGCTTCTTTGACTAAGCTTTTTGCTTTGTCGATGTTTGCAGACTTATCTGCAGACATACTCATTTGAAGTGCTGCTACTTTTACCTCTCTTGACATTACTAACCTCTGCCAGTTACTTCTAAGAGATGGTAACCAAACTGTGTTTGGATCGGTCCATACACCACACCAACATCACCACTAAAAACTGCTTTGTCAAACTCAGGTACCATCTGCCCTGGTCCAAACTGACCCAAATCTCCACCATTTCTGCTTGATGGACAGCTAGAATTTGCCTTTGCTACTTCAGCAAAATCTGCTCCGTTTTCTATCTCAGATTTGAGTTCATTACACTTCTCTTCACTATCTACTAGTATATGTCTTGCTGTTGCCCATGCCATATTCATTCCTTAAATTTAGTTGTGTAATTTTACACTATTTTCTTTAAAGTTTGTATCTTAACTTTCTTGGTGTAGTATTGCATAAAACTAACTTCATGGAGAAAAAAATGAAAAAGATTATATTTGCAGCACTAACTGCACTATTTCTAATAGGATGTGGTTCAGATGCAACCGACACAAAAAATGTAGAAGCAAAACTCGCTGTTGGCAAAAACCTTGCTGGAACAACACTGAACAACCAAAACGAAAAAAGTGTAACGATCAAACCTGAGACAAAAGTGGTGTTTTTCTCTTTTGCAAAACCAACAGGTCACCTTTGTAATGAGTTTTTAGAAACAAAGCCTGCTGAGTATTTGGCACAACACAATGCTCTTTATGTTGCTGATGTTTCTGCTGCACCATCACTTATCAAGTCTATGTTTATCTTGCCAGACCTAAAAGAACTTCCATTTGAAATACTTCTAATCAACGATGACACTCTCTCTGCAGAGTTTTCAAAAGGGATCGATAAAGAGAGTGTTGTAGTTGTATATCTTGATAATGGCGTGATCACAAAAATCACAAACGCAGCATCTAAAGAGCAACTTGAAAAAGCGATAAGTGCGAAGTAGTTTATGATGAAACAACTCTCAAGAAGATCTCTCATCAAGGGTGCTGCAGCGCTTGTGGCTCTCCCTTTGACACTACAGGCAAAACCTCAAACTCAACAGAGTTTAAAGTTCGTTCATATCACAGACTCACACATGGATTTTGCAAATCCAGACAGTGTTGAAGCGATGGAACTAATGGTTGCATTTCTCAATGAAAACTATAAAGAGTTAGACTTTGTACTTTTTGGTGGAGACAATTTTAACAACAATGCTACAAAGAGTGAAGATGCTCTAAAGTTTAAGCAGATCATAGAGAAACTTCACTGCCCTAGCTATGTGGTACGTGGCAACAAAGAGTCCTCTCCAAAAGGTGATAAGCATATCAACTCTCAAGAGTTCAAAGAGCTTTTTGTTGCGGGGAAAAACCTTACAACCAATAACCTTGACTGGCTTTTAGAGATTAAAGGGTACAACATCTTAGGACTTGACAGCTGTATCGATGGAGCAAACAATGGTCGCTACACACAAGAGACACTTGCGTTTGCAGAAAAAACACTCCAAAACAAAAAACCAACTGTTATCTTAAACCATCACCCATATACAAATTACTGGAAAACAACAGATAAAAAAGAGATCCACAAATATGTACTTGGCAATACACAAGAAACACAACAAAAACTCTTTAGGTATCATAACCTTATCTTAACGCTCTCAGGGCATAAACACATAGACTCTGTAACACAGATAAACAATGCAAAAGTGATCGCAACTCGTGGGTTTACCCGTCCACTTGACCTTGACAACTACCCTATGCGCTATGTTGAACTAAGTGGTGCATCAATCACAGAAAAACTGATCTATACTGCCTAGTTATACCACTGAGTGATCGCCTCTAAACTCTGACGAGTTTTTGGCTTTTGCTCCTCTACTCTGTACCCAAACGCAACCATCACACTCACACCAAATGTTTTAGTATCTACTCCAAACTCTTTATGTATTAACTCTTCTATCTTTTTTGCTTCAAACCCCTCAATGGCACATGAGTCTATCCCCATCATTGCAGCAGCACTCATCATATTGCCTAGAGCGATGTAACTTTGTTTGCATGCCCAGTCAAATGTAGCTCGATCACTCTCTAAAAGTTCAAAATCACTCTCTTGAAACTTTTTATAGATAGCTCTTCTTTGCTCTGCCATCTCTTGTGGAATATGGTGCACATCATACATCATTTTGGTGATATACCCACTATCATACCTCATAGAGTTTTGTTTTCTCACAAGTATCACCACAAAGTGACTCGCACTTGGCAAACTTCTTTGTGCTCCCCAAGTATGGGCTTTGAGCTTTTCACGAAGCTCTTTATTTTGCACCACCAAAAACTTCCACGGCTCAAACCCAAAAGAACTCGGACTTAGTCTTGCCACCTCCAAAAGAGTTGCAAACTCTTCATCACTTATCTTTTTTTGCGCATCAAACACCTTGCAGGCATGACGGAAGTTGTATGCTTTGAGTATTTCGTTTTTATCTATCATTATCGTTCTCCTCCTTTTTTTTCCCAAGCTCAAGCAAAACCGTATCTCTTTGTGTGACATCCATCTTTTTACATGCTGACTCAAACGCAGCGGCCTCACCTACTATGATACATCTGTGTTTTGCACGGGTTATAGCTGTGTAAATAAGCTTTGTGTTATGCATGATAAAGTGGGTAAAACTCATAGGAATCACCACTATATCATACTCCATCCCCTGCACTTTATGGATCGTCAGTGCATAAGAGAGCATCAGGTGGGTTTTGAGCTCCTCATACTCATACACCACAACCACATCCTCATTTGGGTAGAAAACAAAAACTTGTTCCTCATCTTCATCTATCTTAAAAAGGAGTCCACTCATACCATTAAAGATACGCCTTTGATTGGAATCTTCTCCCATCTTAAACCCATCACCACTCCAGCTAGTCATATTTTCGTTTTTGGTGTGTACCACTTTGTCCATCAGTCGAAACTCTTTTGAGCCTTTTTTGATACACTTTTTTGGATTTGGGTTAAAATACTCCTGCAAAAGTTTGTTGAGATTTTCACTTCCGAGTGTTCCCCCCTTCATCGGAGTTATCACCTGAAAGTAGTTAAGATACTCTTTTATCTCTTTATTTTGCAGACGATAACGAGCTTTTTCTATGGAAGATACTGCTCTGTGCATCATCTCAGCGATAATCTGCTGAGAGTTTTGCTCACGCACCTCTTTGAGTTCAGTTTGAGAGAGGGTATTTTTCAGGGCATAGTAGTTTGGTATAGAGATATCTACAAACTCAAAGTCATCATAGTTTTGTCTGTATTGTGGTACTTGTGCCTGACGGATATCGTTTGCTATAAGGGTGATAGCCTGATCTTCACTCTGACGGTAGATTTTTGTGAGTTTGACTATCTTTGCAAGGTTGAGTGTAAGTACATCGCTAAGTACATTTCCAGCCCCTATGGGTGGAAGCTGTGCATCATCTCCCACTACTATCACAACAGCATCCTTACTCACCTTTGCCATAAGTCTTGCAAAAAGAGTCGAGTTTATCATCGAAGCCTCATCGATAAGCACTACCGAATAGGGAAAAGTATCATTTGCTTCATGTTTGACAAGGAGTGATTGGATAGTGGCTGACTCATACCCTGTGGTATCACTGATTCGTTGTGCAGCGATCCCGCTGAGTGCACAAGTGATGATCTCTTTTGTATCATAACGGGTGTTTAAAAGCTCCAAGATGGTACGGCTTGTTGTACTTTTACCCGTTCCAGCATACCCAACCAAAAACAGCAGTGCCACACCATTGTTGATAGACTCCACAGCACTTCTTTGCTGCTGACCAAGCACAAGCTCACTCTGCTTTAAAAACGCATCAAGATCTTTAACAAACCCTCCAGTGTCACGCTTTGCGCGTGTTTGAAACTCATCGTACAAAAACTTCTCAGCATCATAGAGCCTTGCTGGGGAGACTCGGTTGTTGCTCATAACCACAATGCTTTGCTCACTCACCCTCTCAATAAGTGCAACTTCATAGAGGTGAGTTTTGCCACTAAAGCCCAAAAGCTCATCAAGCCCACCAAAAAGCACCTCTTTGGCGATGCAGGAGTTTCCGTTTGCCTCACAGTAGTTAAGCAGTACATAGTCCATCGCTGCTGAGATACGGTTTTCACTCTCTTTGTCTATCCCCATCTTGAGTGCCAACTCATCAGCACGTTTAAATCCTATGGAGTTGATACTTGTTAAGATGTAGGGGTTTTGTTTTATCTTGGTGCATGGCTCATCAACATCTTTCATCGCTGAAGCTATGGTACTAAGGAGTGTTGCAGAAACATCATAGGGGCTCAAAAACTCCCCAAGTCGTCGCATGGAGCGAAACTGTTTCCACGACTTTTGGATCTTTTTGAGACGTTTTTCCTTGATACCTTTAAACTCTAAGAGTCTCTCAATATCATTATCTAAAATCTCCACAAGCCCCTCTTGCCCAAACTTCTCTATAAGTTCGGCTGAGAGTTTTTTTGTAAAACCTTTGACGATTTTGTTAAGGAAGAAAAAGAGTTCGTTTTGGTTTACTTTGAGGGTTTCAAACTTAAAGGTTTTTCCATACTTTTTATGCTCCTCCCATACACCCTCAAGGGTGATGGCAGAGCCTTTTATGGTGGAGATATCACTCTCAACATAGCGACCACTTATCTTCTCACCTGTTTTTAATACAGCGATGAAAAAACCATCTTCCCCCTCAAAAAGAATCCGATCTATCTGCCCTATGAGTGTTGTTTTTAGCACAATCTACTTGTCTGTCACTATAGCAAAACTCAGATCGTTTATCTCACTGTGTTTTTTGATAAACTCATTGAGATCTTTGAGTTTGAGTTTTTCTATCTTTTGAAGCTCTTTTTGTGAGTGACCAAGTTTAAACCCTTTGTAGTACTCCAAAAATGTACGGTTGAGTCTTTGACTCATCGTCTCTACACGAAGTGGCTCACTTCCTAAAAGAAACCTTTTTGTTTGTTCAAGTTCCTCTTTGGTTACACCTTTTTTGACAAACTTCGCTATCACTTTCTCCACAGTCTGTTTTGCTTCATCCATAGACTCTGTTTTAGTTTGTAGATACCCACTTAGATATGAGCTGGACTTACTTACATGCACACGAGCATAAGCAGAGTATGCAAGTCCCCGTTTTACACGTATCTCCTCCATAAGGCGACTTCCAAAACCACCCGTTCCCAAGATAAATGTAGCTACCCTTGCTTTGTAGTACTCTTTGTCATCTACAGCCATATGGTATGGCGAACCAAAGTAGATGTAAGCCTGCTGTGTTGTGCGAGTAAGTACATTTGTTTTTGGAGATTTACGAACATCATAGTGAGCAACTGGTGCGACATCACCCTCAGGGAGCAGTGCTATCACTTTTGCTATCTTATCTTTTACCTCATCAAGTGTTACATCACCACCTATCACTACAATAAGATTGGAGCGTGTTAGGTGTTTTGCAACAAACCCTTTCACATCACGAAGTGTAATGGAGCTGATACTTTGTGGTGTTCCTGCTGAGGGTTGAGCTAACGGTGTACCTTCAAACAAGATAGCTTTGAGCTCATTTGATGCTACATAATCAAAGTCGTTCTCTTTTTGAGAGAGCCTTCCTAGTGTCATCGTTTTAATCTTTTTCATCGTTGATGGTGTATAGTTTGGATCACTTAAAAGCTCTGAGAGTTTTAGCAAGGTTGTGTCAAACTCCTCTTTGAGTGAAGCACTCTCAAGCACAAAAGTCTCTGTACCTGTTACAGCAGAGATACTGATCGCTCTGCTCTCAAGTGACTCTGCAAACGCAGAAGACCCAAGAGTTTTCGTTCCTTCATTGAGCAGTCTTGCACTCAGTTTTGCAAGACCAGCACTCTTGCCATCTGCGATGTTACCAGAGTTGGTAAAAGTAAACTGCATCGTCACCATCGGTAAACGTGTATCTTGTTCAAAAATCACAGGTATCTCTCTACCCTCTACGTTTATATGTTCAATCGTTGCTGCCATTAAAATATGTCCTATTGTAAAAAGTAGTAAAAAAAATCTCATTACTCAAATGTCTCTATAATCTCATAAGCAGTATTTCGCACTGCTGGAGTCTCACCAATATCACGGATAAGATGTACCATCTCATCTTTTGCCATCTCAAACGCTGCACCTGCAGAGCTGACAACATTCTCTTCCATCATTGTACTTCCTAGATCATTCGCACCAAAACGCAATGCCATCTGACCAATGTAAGGCCCTTGTGTCACCCATGAACTTTGGATATTTGGCACATTGTCCAAGTAAAGACGTGCAACTGCGAGTAAACGCAAGTAACGGTTTGAAGATGGTTTTTTCATATCTGGAATAAGCCGTTTTAACTCTGTGTTGTCTGATTGGAAACTCCACATAATAAACGCACGAAACCCACCCGTCTCATCTTGTAAACAGCGTACCATATCAAGATGCTCGATGATATCTTCATCACTCTCTATTGTTCCATACATCATTGTTGCAGTGGACATAATATCTAGCTTATGTGCTTGACGGTGGATATCTATCCATACATCGCTATCTATCTTTTTTGGAGCGATAATATCGCGAACCTTGTCTGAGAGTATCTCAGCACCTGCTCCAGGGATAGAAGCAAGACCTTTTGCTTTTAGGCGAGAGAGCACCTCAGAGACACTGATACGTGAGACTTTTGCTATAAAATCTATCTCTATAGAGCTAAAACCATGAATGGTGATAGTTGGATACTTTGTATGGATATGCTCTACCAAATCCTCATACCACTCTATTTTTAGTTTAGGATGCACTCCCCCTTGAAAAAGGATCTGCGTTCCACCTATCTCTAAAAGCTCATCTATCTTTGTATCTATCTCATCAAAAGTAAGCACATACGCATCTGCATCTTTTTCGTGTCTATAAAATGCGCAAAACTTACAATCAACCCAGCAGATGTTTGTGTAGTTGATATTTCTGTCTATCACAAATGTTGTGATCCCTTTTGGGTGCAACTCCTTTTTACGAGCTGTTGCCATCTTCCCAAGTGTTTTAAGATCTGCGTTTTTGATAAGATCGAG
>Ga0256837_1001088_pt1 | contig 19418 bp, 21 predicted proteins | sample 4562384metaG_FD_185976 | JGI IMG/M metagenome (GOLD analysis project Ga0256837, IMG submission 185976) | Hydrothermal vent microbial communities from Guaymas Basin, Mexico - 4561-384 | ecosystem: Environmental > Aquatic > Marine > Hydrothermal vents | place: Mexico: Guaymas Basin | collected...
ATTTGGTTGTCAAAGATCATCACTAACACTCCGCTTAACTACTTGTTAAACCTCTCTGTGTTGTTGGACGCGTATTATAGCACCTAGCCCTCTTAATGTCAAGAGGTTTTTGAAAGTTTTTGAAAAATATTTATATGTAGTCTTTATCTTTCATACTTCTAGCAGTAGGATTACGAAGTTTTTTCAACTCCATATCAACAAACTCTAACTCATCTAATGGTGTAAGAGATGCTATAGTAGAAAAACGCATCTTTTCTGCTCTATGTATATAGATCAGAAACCCTTGTTCATACAGTCCTAAACGAATACTTGCTGCTGTAGAGTATGTAGTAAGTAGAGCATCCTTTTTAGATATTTTATAAAGATCCTGAAACCATTCATAAGTCCAAAGTAGAGGATTATGTGTGGGACTAAAAGCATCCTGATAAATAATATCAATCTTCTCTTGAATATGAGGGATACTCTCTCGTGCATCTCCTACTAAAATCTCTATCTTAAACTGTTCATCTTCATAATATAACTTTTCTGAGAGGACTTCTATAATCTCTTTTAGATCATCAAACTCTGATGGAAACTGAAAACTCTTCAAGGAATGAACTAAATCTTCATCAAACTCAGGAGCAATGATATGTATCTTAGAAGTAAGTTGTTGCTTCTTACTATAATAGAGCGTTGCGAGGGTATTGTAACCCAACCCAAAGCAGATATCTAATATGGTAATCGTTTTATACTTGCTTTTATAGAAAAGTGCGGGCATCACATGTTTGTGTAGACTCTCATAGAGTGCACCATCTTTAGTCGAGTGATACGCTTCATCAAACTCCTTAGAGTAAAGCGTATAACTTCCATCTTCACAACTGAGTAACTCTTTTTCTCTTCTTAGGGATGGATTATACACCTAGAGTCCAATCTCATCTAACTCTTTAAATTTAAACGCTTCAATAATCTCTTCAATAGTCTCCTCTTCCCGTACACACAAAACCATCATTCCCTCATTCATAAAATCAATATAGTTCTCATATTTATTCAATAAAATAACAAAATCTACCCATGATTCATCGCACAATTCACGCGTTTCAAAAAAGCGTGTAGAGACGACTCTTCCCGCATCAAAATCTACTAAAGCCCACACTTTAGCATCAAATTGTGAAACAATTTTAGCCTGTTGCTCTTGTTCATTATCTACAGGTATCCAAATCAACATCTTAGAGTCCTTTAAGAATTTTCTTACTGAGTGTTAATTTACGATTATCCATTATACCAATACCACTGTTTAACACATTCCTAGCAATCGCTTGAGCATCTTTGAGTGAATGCATTGTATAGGTACCACATTGATAGATATTGAGTTCAGGAATATCACGCTGTTTTTTAACTTTAAGTACATCCTTCATAGATCTTTTCCATGCCTTGACTACTTTCTTAGCCTTAGGTGTTCCAAGAAGTGACATATAAAACCCTGTTCTACAGCCCATAGGAGAGATATCAATAATCTCTACTTTTTTACTATTAAGATGCTCCCTCATAAATCCTGCAAAGAGATGCTCTAGTGTATGAATCCCTCTCTCAGAGAGTATCTCTTGATTGGGTTGACAAAAACGCAAATCAAATACTGTAATTGTATCCTTACTTGGTGTTTTCATTCTCTTTGCGACACGCACAGCAGGTGCTATCATTTTAGTATGATCAACTGTAAAGCTATCTAATAGTGGCATAATTATTTCCTCGGATGTATTTTTCTGATTATAGCTTGAAAATAGAAAAGGTTAGATTAAGATAAATGGAAGAGAGAATAGTTGGGGAAAGTAATAGACTGAATGGAGAAAATTCCACTCAGTCTAAGAGTGTAAAAAGTTAGATTCTTGCCTCTTCTCGACGCTGAAGCATATCCCACTTTTTATCAATATCAGATTGAATTTGCTCAATCACATGCTTATTTTCTGGTTTAAAGAGGTGTTTATAACGCCCCTGTGCCCCAAGGTAATCCTCTACCTTAATAATATTTTTAGGTCTATAGAGGATATTAAGCTCATGCCCATCAATAATTTCATAGATTGGGAACATCAATGAATCTGTTGCCAAATCAGTAATATGAATAGTATCTTTTGGATCAAACTTCCACTCAGTTGTACATGCTGAGACAGTGTTAATGAAACATGGTCCTTCAGTCTCTAATGCTTTTTGGAAACCTTTTGCCATAGACTTCCACTTATTTGGAGCCAATTGAGCTACATAGGGAGATCCATGTGCCGCCATAATAGAGACGATATCTTTTTTCTTCTCTTTTTTACCATAAGAGTGTGTCCCTGCTTGTGCCGTAGAAGTGGTTGCTCCAATAGGTGTTGCAGAAGATCTCTGTCCACCTGTATTGGCATAGTTTTCATTATCTAGACAGATATAAGTAAAGTCATGTCCTCTCTCCATCGCACCTGAAAGCCACTGGAAACCAATATCATAAGTTGAACCATCACCACCAAAAGCAACAAACTTTACAGGAGCATCAGGATCTTTTAGTGTCCCTTTTCTCTTTCTTGCTTTATACATTGCTTCAGCACCTGTAACAGCAGTGGCAGCATTCTCAAACCCGATATGGATCCATGAAGTATCCCATGAAGTATAAGGATAGACCGCTGTTGATACTTCAAGACACCCTGTATTTGAAGAGATAACCAAGTTGTCATCTGTACAGTTCATAAGCTCTCTAACGATCATAGAGTGAGCACAACCTGGACAGAGAAGGTGTGCACCCTCAAATCTATCATTATTTGTTGAAAACTCTTTTAAGTTTTTGATTGATGTAATTGCCATCTCTTAGCTCCTTCTTGTCTCATAAAATCCAAGTTTTGGACCTCTTAGTCCAGAGAACTGTTGGATATTTGTTGTAATATGTCCTGCATCAGCATGTGCTTTTTGCTCTTTCATAATTCTTTTTGCTTCATCAATAGCAAAGTCACGACCACCCAAACCATAAATATAGTTAGAGATTAATGGTCGACTGCTAGTAGTATAGGCAGCAGCTGAAACCTCATTAAAGAGTGCGCCCATTGCACCACCTGGTGCTGACTTATCCATACAAGATACCGCTTTTAGTGTCGGTACATCTAGTGCATCTCTTACCAAATCATAAGGGAATGGTCTAAAGCATCTTGGTGCAATAATACCCGCTTTAATCCCCTCTTCTTCTCTCAACTGTTTCGCTGCAAGTACCGCTGATTCAACAGAAGAACCCAAGAGTATTAATGCAACCTCTGCATCTTCCATCATATAGGTCTCAACCCTCTTATACTCTCTACCTGTAAGCTCTTTAAACTGTGCAAATACTTCATCAATAACAGGACGAGAATCCATCAATGCTTTATGCTGTTTTGCTTTATGCTCATAGTGCCAATCCTCTTCAGTCTGAGCACCATGTGTTACAGGTCTTGTAAAGTCAAGCATCTCATCAACTGGTACATAATCACCTACAAAGTTATATGCCGTCTCATCTTTAAGAGGATAGACATTTTGTGCTTTATGTGAAGTTGTAAATCCATCTTGGTGAACCATTACAGGAAGTCTTACATCAAGGTTTTCACCAATTTTAAACGCACAGAGAGGGAGGTCATACGCCTCTTGTGCATTAAATGCATCAAGTTGTATCCAACCACTGTCACGCCCAAGATACATATCTGAGTGATCTCCACGCACATTGAGAGGAGAAGCCAATGCTCTATTGACTACAGTAAGAACGATAGGGAGTCTCATACCCGATGCCTGATAGAGTACCTCAGCCATAAGTGCAAACCCTTGAGATGAAGTAGCAGTTGCAACACGACCACCAGCTGCCGCAGCACCGACACATCCACTCATCGCAGCATGTTCAGACTCAACCATAACAAACTCACCATCAACATAGCCATTGGCTACATACGCACCATACCCCTCAACAATCGGTGTTGATGGCGTAATGGGATACGCCGCAACTACATCGATCTGAGCTTGTCTTAGTGCTTGTGATGCTGCATAGTTACCATCCCACACTTCTACTTCATTTAAATCAAATTCTTTTGCCATAACAATCCTTTACCTATTTCTCTTTCTTCTCTTTGACGGGCCATCCTGCGAGTGCCTCATCATTGTCTGTTGCTTCACTAAACATAAGCAATGATTTTGGGTTTGTAGGACACACTTCCACACAAACACCACACCCTTTACAGTGATCATAATCGATTCCCAACATCTGCTTATCTCTTGAGATAATTGAAGTATCTGGACACCATACCCAACAGTTTTGACAATCGATACAGATATCTCTATTATAGACTGGCTTGATGATTCTCCATGATGCTACTGTGGCAGTATAGGAGTTGAAATCTGCATAGTTTCGCTCTTCTGCTTTGAGAAAAGCGGCACCTTCGGTAGTCCCATCAAATGAATTAAGTACAACTCCTTGTTGTACCTCATCCCATCCAACTTTCTCTTCACCACCAAGCTCTCTAACACCTCTTTTATCTGTTCCTACTGTTGAACCTGTTATACTCATAATTTATTCCTTCCTACTTCACTTCGTTATATGCTCTGGTAATTGCTTCCATATTGGCATCAATAATTTTTTGTGGAAACTTAGAAAGTACCTTTTTCATACTATCCAAAAAGAACTCTAACTCATAGAGTTTCGAAATCTTCATAAATGCACCCAAGACTGGGGTATTTGGCATCGCTCTACCGATAGTATCAAGTGAGATTTGCATACAATCTACTACAAAAGTTCTCTCTACTTTATCTTGTAATGCAGGAATCTGAGCAATCAACTCCTCTTTGGAGAGGTGCGTTGTAATAATATACTGTGTCTCTGGCTTATCATTTTTGGTGATATCATCCGTAAATGCCAATGCAGGATCGATAACAAATACAAAATCAGGAAACATCTTTGTCTCTTGGTTTGAAATAGGTTCATCATCGATTCTATTGTATGCATTCATTGCTGCTCCACGCTTCGCTGAACCATAGAGTGCATATGCTTGTACTTGCTTCCCCGTTGTCGCGACAACAGATCCTAATCCTTTTGCACCCGTTACAGCACCTTGACCTGCACGAGAGTGCCATCTAATTTCTACCATATTTTCTCCTCGATAGTATTATCAATCATGAGGTATTGTAATGTTCACACTCTTAAAGCGTGTTGAAATTATAATATTTTTAAGCCATAGCTATTGCTTGGTTATAAATGTAACTGCTTCTAGTGCATTTTTGGAGATATTTACACTACAACTACGGAGTACCTCCTCTGTACCATACCCACAAGTAACCCCCACGCTAGCGACCTTTGCATCCTTTGCACAGAGCATATCCATACAGGTATCACCTATCATCCACACTTCACCTGTAACACTTGGTAACTTTGCCAATGCTTTTTGAATTGGTTCAGGGTGAGGCTTAGGAAACTCTACATCTTCTCGACCAATCAATACCGCAAAATAGTCCATTAATCCCATATCGACAAGCAACTCCCTAGAGTAGAGTGCCGTCTTCGTTGTCACAATCCCTAGTGTCGCATACTCACTTGCAAGCACTACCGCCTCTTTAGCATGAGGGAGGAGTTGCGTTTTGGCACAACTGATCTTACGGTAGTGACACTTATAGGCATCAACATAGTCCCACACCTGCTCTTGTGGTATCCCCAGAGTCGCAAACATCACATCTAGTGGATGCCCAATCTCTGCCTTAATCACCTCATTAGGGGGTACAGGTAAACCAAAGGCTCTAAACGCAACACCAAATCCCTCAAGTATCGCTTCAGTTGAGTCGATGAGTGTACCATCTAGATCAAAAAGTATAATCATTAACTATTGATCTTCTCTTTAATCTCTCGTGCAATCGCAGAGATCTTCACAATCTTCTGACTCCCACTCAACTGTTCATCCAGAAGTACTTTGACAAAAGCTGATCCCACAATCACTCCCTCTACCCCCTTAGCTTTATCCTTGGCACTCTTTTGATCAACGCCAAATCCAACATAGATAGGCGTAGAGGAGTGTCGTTTGATCTCAGTAATGATTGGTTGAAGCTCCTCACTCTTTCCTGCTCCTGTTATCCCTGCATAGGCAACAAGGTAGATAAACTTCTTTGCACCACACGCAATCTCTTCGATACGGGCAGGTGTATCGGTCGGAGCGATAAAATCTATCAGACTCAATCCCGCCAACTCAATATCACTTTTGTAGGGGCGTGCCTCTTCTAGTGGCAAATCAGGAATAATAAATCCATTCACCCCACTCTGTTTGGCTTGCTCAATAAAATATGCCATACTCCTATGGTAGAAGGGATTAAAGTAACCCATCCAGAGGGTATCAAGATGTGGAGCGATCTTCTTGGATACCTCAAAAAGATGATCAAGTTTAAAGCCATTTTGGAGGGCTTTGAGGTTGGCTCTCTCTATCACAGGACCATCTGCTACAGGGTCAGAAAATGGCATACCAAGCTCTAAGGTATCCACCCCTGCTTCACCTAGTGCCAAGGCAGCATCGACTGTAAACTCAAGTGAGGGAAACCCCGTAGTGATATATGCGACTAATTTTTTCAATTGGGACTCTTTTTATCTTATTTTCTATATAGTTTCAACATTATATGATAAAATGAGTAAAAATATAGATTTAGTAGGAACCAATGAGTATTCATACCCCCAAAATAGACAAACGCGTTACCCTCACTACCATTGCCAAGATGAAAGGGGTTGAGCCTATTACGATGGTCACTGCCTATGATGCCCTCTTTGCTCAGCTCTTTGATGGTGAAGTAGAGATGATTTTGGTGGGGGATAGTCTCAATATGAGCTTTTTGGGCAAAGAGGACACCCTCTCTGCAACACTCGATCAGATGATCTACCACACCCAAGCAGTCTGCAATGGTGCCTCTCTACCCCTCATTGTGCTAGATATGCCCTTTGGGAGCTACACCACACCAGAGCAAGCCATCACCAATGCTACCCGTGTCTACCAAGAGACCAAAGCACAAGCGGTAAAGATAGAGGGGGGCAAAGAGCGTGCCCCTATTATCGAGGCACTCACCCAAAATGCCATTGCGGTCTTAGGGCATATCGGGCTGATGCCTCAGTATCTACGCAGTGATGGAGGCTATAAAGTACGAGGGAAGAGTCAAAAGGATATCGACCAACTCGTAGAGGATGCACTCGCACTAGAGCGTGCAGGTGCCTTTGCTATCGTGGTGGAGGGAGTCAAACCTGAAGCAGCACACGCGATCACAGAAGCACTCTCTATCCCTACTATCGGCATCGGTGCGGGGAGTGCTACAGATGGGCAGGTACTAGTTTGGAGTGATATGTTTGGCTTTTTTGAGGCGTTTAAACCTAAATTTGTGAAGCAGTATCTTAATGGTGCCTCACAGATACGCAAAGGACTCACCCGCTATCGTGATGAAGTGAAAAACCGTGCCTTCCCCTCTAAGGAGTATAGCTACTAATGGAGCGTATGATTGAGATAGAACGCTTTGAGGGTGAGGAGAGCTATGAGGTGACACTCCGTCCCAACTCATGGGATGAGTATATTGGTCAAGAGAAGATCAAAAAAAACCTCAAAGTCTTTATTGAGGCGAGCCAACGACGGGGGGAAGCACTAGATCATATCCTCTTTTTTGGACCTCCAGGTCTAGGGAAAACCACCATTGCCAATATCATCGCCACCCAGATGGGAGCCAATATCAAGACTACCGCCGCACCGATGATAGAAAAGGCGGGGGATCTTGCGGCACTCCTTACCAATATCGAAGAGGGGGATATCCTCTTTATCGATGAGATACACCGTATGAGTCCCGCGATTGAAGAGATACTCTACCCTGCTATGGAGGATTTTCGTCTCGATATCATTATCGGATCAGGACCCGCTGCCCAAACCGTCAAGATAGACCTTCCCCGCTTTACCCTCATCGGGGCAACCACCCGTGCGGGGATGCTCTCCAATCCCCTACGAGAACGATTTGGTATGCACTTTCGTATGCAGTTTTATACCCCCAGTGAGCTCTCCAAGATTGTCTCTCAAGCTGCTATCAAACTCGAAAAACCCTCTGCCAAAGAGGCAGCTATTGAGATCGCTCGTCGTAGCCGAGGAACGCCGCGTATCGCCCTACGACTACTCAAACGGGTACGGGACTTCTCAGAGGTCTCCAATGAGACCACCGTCACACTCCAACGCGCCCGCTACGCACTCGATGAGCTAGGGGTCAATAGCCTTGGGTTTGATGAGCAAGATATCCAACTCCTTGAGCTACTCGTCTCTGCCAAGAGTCGCCCCATGGGACTCAGTACCATTGGAGCTGCACTCAGTGAAGATGAGGGAACGATAGAGGATGTCCTAGAACCCTACCTTATCGCCAATGGCTATATCGAACGCACCGCCCGTGGGCGTATCGCGACCCCAAAGAGTTATGAGCATTTTAGACTCACCCCTCCTCCCCCTAAAGGCTCTCTCTTATGAGCAATAAAAGCCTAATGATTACTACGCTCTTTGTCCTCTCTATTGTTGGGGCATATAGCATCTACAAACCGTTTCTGCTTCCCATTGTTGTTGCGATGCTTCTCACCATGGCGACCTACAACTTCACCAAAAAGATGATCAAGTATTTTCAATCACGCAAGATTAGTGCTGCTATTGTCACCATTCTTCTTACGATGATTATCTTCGCACCTATTGTCTATATCGCAACCATTGGGGTGGGGTATGTAAGTAGTATTGATATCAGCACCATTCGTGATGTCACCGCAACGGTAAGAACCTCTATCGAAGAGATATCCTACCTAAGTGAATGGTCACAAGGGGGGCTGAGTGATGCCAAGATAGCCAGCTATATCAAATCTTCCACCTCTTATATCACCACCGCAGGGAGTGTGGGCATTGGATTTGTCAAAAATATGCTCCTTGTACTACTCTTCTACTTTATTATCAACTACTACGGTGAGCGGTTTTTTGAACTCATCCGTGCCTTGATGCCTATCAACCGTATCAAGAGTGCCAAGATGATTCATGAGGTCTCCTCCACTATGGAGGTGGTCTTCTACTCTATTATTGTTACAGCAATCTTTGAGGGATTTCTCTTTGGGATTATGATGAGCTTTTTTGGTTTCAATGGACTACTCTTTGGTGTCATCTACGGCTTTGCCTCACTTGTGCCTGTCATTGGGGGTCTAGTGGTATGGCTCCCTGTAGCACTCTATAGCTGGAGCAAGATCGATACCAATACAGCCATTACCATCGTAAGCTACTCGATCATTGTCATCTCCATCATTGCCGATACCATCGTCAAACCGATGATTATCAAAGTGATCAAAGAGGATCTACTTAAGAGTACGATTGAGATTAATGAGCTGGTGATCTTCTTCTCTATCTTAGCAGGGATGAGTACTTATGGCTTCTGGGGGATGATTTTGGGACCTGCTATCACCTCATTTTTGATTGCTATTACCAAGATCTATATCGACTACAACTACAAAGAACAAGCCATAATGAAACACTAAGTACTATGATAAAGGGATTTTTATGATTAAAATATTGATTATTGAGGATGATGCCGAGTTAGCACTTATCCTCACCAACTTTCTAACCAAGCACGATATGGAGGTTATTGGAGCGGAGGATCCCTATATTGGACTCTCACTCCTCACACAACACACATTTGACCTCATTATCCTCGACCTTACACTCCCTGGGATGGATGGACTCGAGGTGATTCCAAAGATTCGAGAGATTAGTAATATTCCTATCATTATCTCCTCTGCTCGCGATGATATCACCGATAAAGTCATAGGGCTAGAGCGCGGTGCGGATGACTATATGCCCAAACCCTATGACCCCAGAGAGCTAGTCACCCGTATCAAGACCATTCTACGACGCACCCATACCACAGAGGAGCAAACTACCCCCAAAGAGGCACTCTTTGATCTCGATACCAAAGCACACTCGATTAAATTCAAGGGAGATTTCCTTACACTAACTGCCGCAGAGTACGATATCCTCTCGATGCTCATTCGCAATAAAAATGGCTCCGTCTCCAGAGAACAACTCCTCTACGATAGTGAACATATCGATGATGATAGCTCAATCAAAAATATCGATGTTATCATCTCTCGTGTACGACAAAAGATTGCCAAAATCGACCCTGACCATGTCTATATCAAACCGATTCGCGGGGTAGGATACCTGCTAACTGATCGCGTATGAAAAACCTCTCTGTTAGTACCTTTATCCATACCCTCTTCTCCGTAGCGATCGCCATTTTGATCGCTACTTTTATACTCTTTCTCTCGTGGGATGAGGATCGTCGCAAGATTGAGGAGTTCAAACGCTACCAACTCATCTCTATCACTTTTCTCTCCAATCTCAAACTCAGCCCCGACCAAGAGAGCCTTCAAAAACTCTACCAAGAGCTACACCTCCAACCTCTCGACTACAACCAGAGCCTCGTAGTTAAAAAGAAGATCGAACAGCGAGGTAACACCCTCTTCTCAGGGGGATCGAGTATTGGACAGGTTCGGGTCTTTGCTATCGATGGAGAACACTACATCTATGTACAACACATCTCCTATCACCTACTCTTCAAAGACTACATCCCCAAAAACTACTTCTTTGAGATTGCCGTAGGCTCAGGACTCTTTTTGATTATGTTGCTCCTACTTCTCTACCTTGCCGTACTCAAAAAGCTCTCACCACTCAAGAGACTACACCAGCAGATACTCCAGTTTGCTCAAGGCAATATGGATACCCGTATCACCTATGAGTACAATGATGAGATCGGGAAAATTGCTCAGAGTTTTGATGATGCGATTGTCCATATCAAGGAGCTTAGTGCTTCCAAAAATCTCTTTATGCGTAACCTTATGCACGAACTCAAAACCCCTATCACCAAGGGGCGTATCGTCGTAGAGATGCTTGAAGATGAGTCCACACGCCAAATACTTGTGCGTGCCTTTGAGCGGATGAATGAACTCATCTCCGAACTCGCACAGATTGAGCGCGTCACCACCCAAAGCTTCAAACCACACACTGAGTATGTCATGTTAGAGACACTCCTTACCCAGAGTCGTAAACTCCTCATGACAGAACGGGATTGTGTCAAGGTCAATATCCAAAATATCGGTCTACTCGTGGATGTCAAGCTGATGGCAATCGCTATCAAAAACCTCTTGGATAATGGACTCAAATATGGAAAAGGGGAATGTGTCACGATCCAGACTAGAGGAAGTAGTATCGAAGTACTCTCCAAAGGGGAGCCTCTCAAGCACCCTCTCTCCTACTATATCGAACCCTTCTCCCAAGAGGAGAAACGGAGTCGTGGATTTGGGCTAGGACTCTATATTGTACACAATATCCTAGAGAAACTAGGCTACCATCTCACCTATCACTTTGAAGCGGGAGAGAATATCTTCACGATCATCCCCTCCCAAGCTACTTAATCCTCTTTGACGACGATACAGTTTTTTCCTGTGGCTTTGGCTTGGTAGAGTGCCTTATCTGCTCGGAAAAAAATGCTATCGGCATCCTCCTCATCTTGAAGTGCCACCATCCCAAAGCTTGCAGTGAGATGCCCCACTTCAGGGAAAACATAGGAGGCGATCTTCTGACGAATTCGCTCTACTTTGACTTTGGCATCGGCTAGACTAGTATGCTGTAAAACCAACAAAAACTCCTCACCACCCCAGCGTACAAACATATCCCCTTTACGGATATTTTTCTCAATCAACCGTGCAAACTCTTGGAGGACTCTATCCCCTACCTGATGCCCATAATGATCATTAACCTGTTTAAAATCATCCAAATCCATCACCACCAACACACACATAGTTGACTCTGCCACCATCATCTCAAACTTGCTATTGAAGTAGCTCTTACGATAGGCACCTGTAAGGCTATCACGCATCGCTTCATTGGAGAGGGTGGTCACTTTGGTCAGTGTAAAGAGCTTATAGATAGACTCGATTAGGGTGGCTTGGACGATAAAGGTATCACTTCCTATCCTGATATGCTCCTCTTTATCATTGGTCAACTCAAACAGCTCATCATAGTTTTTGAGTTTTTTATCAAGGTTTTGATAGAGGTTAAGCTCTTTTTTTCGTACCTGCTCTATCGTCTCTGCCCCAAAGTAGTGCATAAACTTCTTATTGGCAAACTCAATCTTCTCAGAGTTAGTGACAAAGAGCAGTGCATTTTGGTTATCGACCACTTTTTGTAGTGTACTGTAGAGGAGTGTAGACTCATTACTATACTGTAGGACTTTCTGCTTGGAGAGGGTATTGGCTGTAATATTATGAAGTAAAATAATCGCCGTATTTTCATCACAATACTCCACGGTGATATTGACATAGTAGTCATTTTTATAGACTGACTCCAGACTGTAGAGGCAAAACTTCTTCAGAAAAATCGTCTTCACCTCCTCCTCACTCCCTACAAGCTCAGGCAGATAGTCCAAGACATCATCCCCCTCCTGTGGCATTGACCCTAGATACTTCTCTATCCCATAAGAAGCACTCGTAACCCGTAGAGCTCTATCAACAAGCAGATACTCAAAGATATTTTTGGAGAGTATGGTATTGAGGATGACCTGCAGGGTTCTCATAACAACACCTCCTTTGCCAAGGTCGTAAAGAGTCGCTCCACATTACTATCAAGCTTTGCCGAGGTCAAAAAGGCATTGGCAGGGAGGAAAAGCTCCTCTTTTTGCGGGGTACTAAGTAGGTCTGCTTTATTGTAAGCGATGACATGTTTTGCCTCATGGTTGAGCATCAAAAAGGTGTTGATATGCTCATTGAGACTCTCTATCGTCTCACTACGATTGACATCACAGACAAAAATCGCCCCACTCGCTCCCTTGAAGTAACTGTGAGGGATACTGCGTGTTGGGGTTGCCCCCTCGATATCCCAGATCAACAATTCACAACTAATCCCCTCTAACTCTAATCGCTTTTGAGATATCTTAACCCCAATGGTCGTAAGATAGCTATCATCAAAGCTATTATCGACATAACGGCGAATAAGACTGGTTTTCCCTACGGAGAAATCACCCAAAAGGAGTATTTTTTTTCTAATCATCTATTATCTTCTCTATATTTTCTACAATTTTATTGGACTTTATCTCAAATTTTATCTTAATTCTTCTTGATGCCTCTTTGTCCTCTACACCATTGACCTCTACTATGTCACGACTCCCCAATCCCACCGCTCGTATCAACCCCTCTGCATGGAGTGCTTTAATGCGTTCTTGAGAGAGAAGATAGGTGCGTACAGACTCCGCTCGTTTCTGTGAAAGCTCCAGATTATACTGTTCTCCTCCACTGCTATCGGTATGCCCCTCGATTACAATCCCTTGGATATAAGAGCGAAGTGTAGGGTCATTGAGTAGCACAAAGAGATAGCGTTCAAAACTCTCTTGAAGTATCGGTTTGAGTGCGTCATTGATCTGATCACTATCAGGCATAAAGAGGTTCACCTTGGCAAAATCTACACTCCCCTCTTTGGAGTTGAGGAGTGGACTCTGCCCAAATGCCTGCTTCAATGCACTCACAATCTCCCTACGCATTGTAGCGACGCGTTCTATCGCCTCACGCTCATGGTTGAGTTGATTGAGTCGACTGAGTGTATCGTGTTGACTCATTGTGGTCGCTTTGAGGTACTTCTGGAGTTTATGTAACTGCTTTTGTATCCCCTCAAGCTCTTGAGCCATCTGTTTGGTGCGTTCTTCATAGCCCTCAATCAGACGCTTTTGACGCTTGGCTACAGCGATACTCAGCCCATCCATACGCCTCTCTTGCCATGCAAAACGCTCTTGGACTTTTGCTAAGGGCATGGTGAGTTGGTTCTCGATAGGCTTAGGCGTCGCATGCTGAACAATCTTCTCTATGGGGGAGAGTGCCTCAAAGCGATCGATACGCCCCTCCAAAATGACCCGATCAGAGCTACAGGTGACAGCCACCTGATAGCCTGTCCCCTGCTCAATCTTTTGGGCTAACTGATACTCAAAGTACGCTACCTTCCCAAGATACCCACCATACCCTAACCCCACTATGCCCAATAGCACGGCTATCCACTTCATGGGATTGCTATGGTGAGCGGGGGATGTATGCCCCTCAGCCCCCTCTTGGAGATTGAGATACGCCTCCATCTTCGTTGTGAGTGTAGCGATCTCCTCACTACTGCTATCCCCCTCAAAGCCTTGGAAGATCTCCATATACTCCATCAGGAGTGTCCCAAAAAAGCTATTGATATGAGAGCGTAACTCTTGATCAGGTACTGCATCTAAAAAAGCGATCAGATAGACAGAGCCTGCACTCTCGATATAGAGTGTCGCATCCCCATAGCTGAGTATCTGTACCTCCCCTTGCTTTTGGCTTTTTTGTATCCAGTCATTGATAAAGTCCTTGATCGCCGTTGCCATAGAGGCGACGATATGCGAATCCTCTAGTGCTTTATCTTGGAGGTGTGCCTCTGCGATGAGTAGCCCACTCTCCTTATGGATAATCAGCAGTGAGGAGATGAGACTCTCTCTACTCTCATAGAGTAGTAGTTCACTCTCACTCACCCCACTCAGCTTCGCTTTGACTTTGCGTTTGTAGCGGTTGAAGGAGAGTCCATCCTCGATCTTCTCATTGACACTCTCGACAAACTCACGAATCGCCTCAGAGACATACTTCGATACCATCCCCCCCATCACAGGGTAGAGGGCATCAATCATCTTCTCTTTATTGTTGGCAATCTCCTTGGAGATAGCAGGGGCGATAGTCGATTGCAACGCAAGGCTTAGTTTGGCAGGGTTGGTTTGGGAGGCTTGTGCAATGAGAGCAGAGAGATGGGTAGAGAGGACTTTGACTACTGCATCCTCAGGATTTTGGAGTCGCTCTTGGAGCATTCTATCGAGAAGAGGCATCACCATCTGGATGATCTCCCTCTCATCTTTGGTACGAAACTCCACACGCTTGAGTTGCTCCTCTAGTCGCTTGAGATGATCGAGTTCACTCCCAAGGAGTAGCTGTTGGAGCTGTTCAAACTCTGAGGTGCTACTTTGCAGTATGTTTCTCCTCAGGCAGTACACTATTGACATCGGTACCCTGCATCTTCATCACCACATCAAGAAGCATCTGAGCCATCGCATCACGCGAGAGCTTCTCATCAGAGAGTGCGGTGAGTTTCACCGCAAGAAGCTCCTTGATCTCTTGTCGCATCAGACGCATACTCTCTATGGTCTTTTGGTTCTCATCAGCTACATTCTCTTTGAGTACTTTAAGCTTTGTGATACACTCATCTTTATTGTCATTGATCTGTCCACGCAGTACCTCATCGGTCGTGGTGAGTAGCTCTCGGAGCTTCACCTTCTCTCGGTGGCTACTTGCTGAGAGGTTATCAAGCTTTCGCTCTAGTGCCTCTAAGGCTCTCTCTGTCTCTTTTTGAAGCTTATGATAGGACTCAAGAAAAGTTGTCGTCATCTTCTCTTCCATCCGCTTAATCATCTGCTCTTGCTGTCTGAACTTCTCTTCAAAATCTTTAATCTGTGTTCCAAAAATAAGGTCTCTTATCTGATCCACATTGGTTACATTTTTTTCTGACATATCGCCTCTTTTCAAAAATTACACTATATTTTAGCTGAAAAATGTTTAAGCCTATTGGGGATCAATCCCCTACCCTTTTTAGACCCAGATATTGTCAATCAGACGAGGCTTTCCAACCCATGCTGCAACCAAGATAATGGTATTGCCAATCTCTACTTGCTCTAGTGGACGAAAGGCTCTATCGACGATTGCCACATACTCTACCCGATCGGTCTCCTCAAGTACCGTGAGCATCTGAGCCTTGAGCTGAGCCACCTCTCGCTCTCCAGCCATGATCGACTTACTCGCACACTTCAAAGCACGCGAGAGGGCATGGGCGCGTTGATGCTCTTGGGGAGTCATATAGGCGTTGCGACTACTCAGTGCCAAGCCACTCTCCTCTCGTACAATCTCACACGCGATGATCTTTACATCCATAAAGTAGTTTTTGACCATCTGCTCAATCAACACAAGCTGTTGGGCATCTTTTTTACCAAAGTAGGCACGCGTTGCCCCTGAGAGATTGAGGAGCTTCATCACCACTTGGAGCATCCCATCAAAGTGTCCAGGGCGTTTCTCCCCCTCTAGGATATACCCCTTAATGGCAGGGGCACCGATTGCGAGTTCATCCGACTCATACATCTGATCAATCGTTGGCATAAAGAGGATATCCACCCCCGCAAGCTCACAGATCTTACGATCGGCCTCTTCGCGTCGTGGATAGCTCTCTAGATCCTCCCCCTCCAAAAACTGTGTAGGGTTGACAAAGATAGAGACGATAAGTGTATCGGTCTCCTCGCGTGCCTGACGCATCAAGGAGAGATGCCCATGGTGCAACGCCCCCATCGTGGGGACAAAACCGATACTCCCTCTCAAACTCTCTCGTGCCTCTTTGAGTGCCTCTACTGTGCGTACTACGACCATCGCTAACCTCTATCTCTACTAGTTTTAGATAAAATCATACCCTATAAATGACTAATGACTAATTAATATTTTACACAATGAAGGAACTTTTTGATGGATGCTTACGAATACAGTGAACTACTCAAATCTCTCACAAAAAAGATGGAAAATATCACCAATATCGTCAAACCCGACCAACTCCAAGCACGACTCGATGAGATCACACAGCTCCAGCAAGATCCCGACTTCTGGAGTGATGCAGAGCGTGCAGGCAAGGTCTCCCAAGAGAAGACCAAAACCCAACGCATCCTTGCCACCTACAACCATGCCAACGATGCCCTCAGTGATGCCCAAGAGTACTTTGACCTCTCCAAGGCAGAAGGAGATGAGGAGACACTAGAGATGCTCTATGAGGAGGCACCTACCCTCCAAGAGCGTACCAATGCCCTAGAGGTACAGATGATGCTCAGTGGAGAGCATGATAGCAACAACGCCATCGTCTCAATCCACCCTGGAGCAGGAGGGACAGAGTCCCAAGACTGGGCGAGTATGCTCTACCGTATGTATCTACGATGGGCAGAGCGACACGACTTCAAAGTCGAGAGCCTTGACTACCAAGCAGGTGAAGAGGCAGGGATCAAAGATGTCAGCTTCCTCATCAAAGGGGAGAACGCCTATGGCTACCTCAAGGTCGAGAATGGTATCCACCGACTCGTACGCATCAGCCCCTTTGACTCCAATGCCAAACGCCACACCTCCTTTAGCTCCGTGATGGTCTCCCCTGAGGTCGATGATGATATCGACATCGTGATTGAGGATAAAGATATCCGTGTCGATACCTACCGTGCCTCAGGAGCAGGTGGACAGCATGTCAACAAAACAGAGTCTGCTATCCGCCTCACCCATATCGCGACCAATATCGTCGTACAGTGCCAAAATGACCGAAGCCAACACAAAAACAAAGCCGCTGCGATGAAGATGCTCAAGTCGCGTCTCTATGAGTATGAGATGGCGAAAAAACAGGCAGAAATCGATGGTGTTGAGAAGTCAGAGAATGGCTGGGGTCATCAGATACGCTCCTATGTCATGCAACCCTATCAGCAGGTCAAAGATACCCGAAGCAATATCCCCTACTCCAATGTCGAGGCGATACTCGATGGGGATATCGATAAGCTACTCGAAGGGGTACTCATCGCCCAAGCCAAATAGTCAACGACACCCCTGCGTGATAAAGGGGTCTATCATCGAGGAGATCTTATCTTGGAGTCGCTCCTCATCCTCTGCCCCCATATGACCAATCCCCCCTGCTACTTTCACCACCTCAACACGCTGTGTATAGGTCGTAGAGGGTGTGGCGATCTCTAGTACCCACTGGTGTGCATAGCGTACAGGCAATACCCCCACAAAGAGTATCGAGAGTGCCATATCTGTCCCATAGCTCTCCACACGATTGTGATAGAGCGTGACCTCATAAGTACGCTTAGGGGCAGGACACTCACCTAGAGCCTTCTCTACTCCTCTTACAATCTCCTCCGCCTCACTTTGGGGGAGATTGGTCACATCATAGTGGAGTATCGTATGGGGTTTGGTGAGGGTTTTGAACGCTACCGAGGCGAGAGTTGGACTCTTGGTAAGTGGTGGGGTGGATCTATCCTCTACGCTCTTTTGGGGTAATAGGGTCTGTGCCACATAGAGAGAGCGTCTCTTTTTAGGCTTCCTCTTGGGAGCAAAAAAGAGCAACTCCTTGACCATCTCAGCAATCAACTCCTGCTTGAGTGAGCTAAGTGACCTTAGCACCTTTTGCTCATAGCGATGGGCATCTTGAAGTGGTTTGAGTGTGGTCGTGAGTCCTCTCCACTGCCTCTTACTCCAGAGCTTAGAGAGTTCGATTCGATTGTTGTGACAGACACTACACGCACCCAACAGACGATCCGCATCAATCTCAATCTGACGACGGGCAAAAAACGCTACGATATCATAGAGTGCCTTCTCATCATAGCGATCACTCTGAAGATAAGCGACCACCCCAAGGTTATCATGGTGTATCGCTTGAAGACCACGCCCTCTATCACGAATCAATTCACTCCATGAGGAGAGCGAGCGAAGCTTAGAGAGTTCCATCTCTCCACCATGACAGTAGGTACATAGCTGTTGTAGCGGACTCTCTTCTCCCCAGAGTGGTAGCCCCAAGAGGAGTATCCACCCTATCCATTTGGGAGTAGACATCTACACCTCTCTAGGAGGTGGGGTTGCACCACTCTGCCTCTTGGGAGGGGTGTTGCGTGGGGGTGGAGTCGCCTGCTCTACTGTGCTATCCTCTGCCTCCTCTGCTTGGGTGCGTGGAGGGGGTGTGGAGGCTCTAGGGGGTGGGGTAGAGGCGGTGGTAGGCGTACCCTCTTTGCGTTTGCCCATTTTTGCCATCACCACAGCGATGACAACACCCGTACCGATAATCCCCAAGGAGAGGAGTGGACGCGAACCAAACCACGCCAAGGCGATAACGATAGAGCCCAAAATCAGTGTCAAGACCCCCGCGATAATCCCCGTCACACCTCCTACAAGTGATCCCAACGCAGGAATCACCTTGGCAAAAGTCGCAAGTGGTCCCATCACCATTGAGAACCCAATAAACATCAGAAGCAGTCCCACACCTCTTAGTATCCAAGTCATCATACTATTGGCATCCAACTCCTCTTGGAAGATAACCTGTGAGGCGATCTTACCACTACGCACAAAGACAAATGATTTGCCATTGGTCGTCACATAGGGGACGAGTGATTGAGCTTGTGCCTTGGCAGCGTAGGTGTAGACTGCTGAGGGGGCGTAGCTATAGGTGATCTTCACATCTCCTATCTCTGGTCTATCAGGAGCATACCCGATATACAAAAAGCTATGGTAGTTTCTCGCCACACCAATCTCCTCAGGGAGAGAGGCGAGTCCTGTATAGGTCTGT
>Ga0256837_1001089_pt1 | contig 19390 bp, 12 predicted proteins | sample 4562384metaG_FD_185976 | JGI IMG/M metagenome (GOLD analysis project Ga0256837, IMG submission 185976) | Hydrothermal vent microbial communities from Guaymas Basin, Mexico - 4561-384 | ecosystem: Environmental > Aquatic > Marine > Hydrothermal vents | place: Mexico: Guaymas Basin | collected...
TGGTTGTGCCATTTGCTTGGGCAGGGGTGTTGGGCGCTAGATTGTTTGGCAGTAGCGAATCGAGTGTAGTCAGTGCTATGGTTGTTCTATTGGGGATAGGTTTAGGGCAAATTGCTCTTGGTACTGCTTTGAGAAATATCCAACCAGTAAAACTTTTAAAGATTATTTTGCCGCTGATGGTAATGATGTATATGTCTATGTTATTGGTAAATAATTTAATTTTGCTATGTATTATTTTATCATTTATTAGTGTGCTAAGTGGAATGGTTCAATCAGCAACTATTGTTTTATGCGAAAATATATTAATGCAACCGTCTTTTGCATCTATAGCTTTGCTGGGCTTTTGGGGTGAAAGTGGAGCGTCTATTATTTACTATTTAATATGGTTTGTGAGTGCTTTAAGTAGCGACCCATTTATGTTTGTATATTTGTTTTGTGGTATAATGCTACTTTTAATTGTTTTTCTGTTTTCGTCCATTAAGTATGTAAATACTTAACGACGTTAAAAAATGCTGACTATTTAATTAATGTTATTCAGGTTGGCGGTTATGAGCCATGTGCAGTTACAGATTTTGAAATGCCAAAGAAGTGTGGTTTGCGTTAAACTATAGATGATACCATTGGAATAGGTGGTATTTTTTGTAGCGTGTGTACAGTCACGTTATGCTAGAGATGGCGAAGGATATTCAAAATGTGTGTCCAGATGCATGGTTGCTAAATAACACTAATTCGATGTCTATTGTTACAGGTACAATTTGCGCTTTAAATAGAACTAATGTTAATGTTTACATTATGACAATAGAGGCGATTTTTAATAAAAGTAAAAACGCATAAGGGTTGGATGCCACGTTATAAATAGCAAAAATTTGTAGTTATTTTTTATGCCCATTGCATCAAATGTTTTAAGGGGCTTTTTTATTTTATCTTGGATACTTTAATTTTACCATGTAAAGTATAGCGTTAATTTAAATCATTATATTAAGTATATTGGAGTTGTATGAGCTTAAAAATAGCAGTGATAACCGATTTGCATTATTCGTCATCACCCCTTGCACACATATCTTATCGCAAGGGAGAGTTAGCTAATGAGTTTTTGCTAAAAACCATAGATATTATTAATAATACAATTAAACCAGATATTACAGTTGTCTTGGGTGACTTATTAAATGATGGCAATAAAGACGATGCGTTAGATTTATTAAAAACTTTAAAACAAAGTATCAATACTTTGGACTCTAAGGTTATCGTTTTGCGAGGCAACCACGATCCTGTTCAGGAAGAATTTACTAAGATAATGGGTGATCTAGTTGATTTTGTAGATATTAATGGTGTTAGATTAATACCTTTTGCAGATAAAGACGAGGCAGGTGCAAATGCTTCACGCAGTGAATACGATATTGATAGGATGTGTCGCTTAAGTTCAGATTTCTCGGGGCAAATTGTATTTTTGCAACATGTGCCTTTATTTCCAAAAGAATTGATAACTGGTTTTTACAATTATACGAATGCCGATAAATTATTGTACGAAATTGCCAGATTACCAAATCCAACTTTAACTTTAGCAGGACATGAGCATGCAGGTATGAAAATGGTTAAGTCTGGTAAAGATTCTTTTGTGGCAGCACCGGGACTTTGTGAAGAGCCTTTTCAGTTTATGGTTGTTGAGATAGACAAAAATAATATACAGTGTATTAATAAACATTTGTAAATTAGATTACTAAATATAAGGATGCAAAATGCTTAATTCAATTTTTTCAGATAATATGATGTTGCAATGTGAACAGCCTATTAGGGTTTGGGGTAAAGATTTACCAAATCAGCCAATAAGTGTGAAATTAGCTGATAACTTTGCTGAAACAAAAACAGACAACGATGGAGAGTGGCAGGTTATTCTTCCGGCATTAAAGATTGCAACAGTATGTGATATGGAAGTTACAGGCAGTAAAAAAAGGCATATTAAAAACATTCTTTTGGGTGATGTGTGGCTTTGTTCTGGTCAGTCCAATATGGAATTTTCTGTTAAAGAGGCAGATAATGCTTTAGAGGAAATATCTAAGGCGGATTTTCCGGAAATACGGTTTTTTACAGTTAAGCACATTGCCTCTGTTAATAGCGCTACTGAGGTAGAAGGTGAGTGGCAAATTTGTAGTCCCAAAACTGTGGCAGAGCTAAGTGCAGTAGGTTATTTTTTTGCCAGAGATATAAATATTTATCAACATCGTCCTATAGGTTTAATTCATTCTTCTTGGGGTGGAACGCGAATTGAAGCATGGATGAGTAAAGAGTCTTTGCAAAAATTTGATTTTATGCAAAAGGAGTTGGCCGACTATGAAGTTTCTGCTATAGACAAACAAACTAGACAGGTCTATGAAGAAGATTTAAAAGAATGGAGGAAGCAAATTCCAAAAGACCCAAAAAATACGGGCTTTGACAAGGGCTATGCTACGTTGAGTTACGATGATTCAGATTGGAAAACCTTAAAAGTGCCGGGATGGTGGACTCAGCAGGGTTTAGATTTTAATGGTGTTTTATGGTATCGCAAAGCAATTACTTTGCCTGAAAGTTGGCTAGATAAAGATTGTGTTTTGCATTTAGGTCCGTGTGATAAGTCAGACCAAACTTATTTTAATAATTGTAAGATTGGCGAGTTATCCATAGAGGAAAACCCAGATGCTTATAAAATTGCAAGAGTGTATCAATTACCTAAAGGTATTATCAATAAAGGTAAAAATATAATAGCAGTTAGAATTTTTAGTAATGTTAATGGTGGTGGGTTTGCCAGCCAGCCAGATGATATGTTTATTGCTTTAAAAGATAATCCAGAAGAACGTATTTGTTTAGGTGGGCAGTGGCGGTACAAAATAGAATATAATTTTGGTAAAGTATCTCCTCCTGTTGCTCCTTTTGGTGAGATGAATCCAAATTCTCCTTACATTTTATACGATAATATGATTAAACCATTATTGGCTTGCGCAATTAAAGGGATATTATGGTATCAGGGAGAAACTAATGCCAAAGCTTATCAGTATTACAAACAGTTATTTTTGTCTTTAATTAATCATTGGCGATATGATTTTAATTTGGGTGAGATACCTTTTTATTTTGTTCAATTGGCAAATTTTGGATCAGGTACAGATAGTGATAGTGTCTCACCGTGGGCAGAAATTAGAAAGGCTCAAGAATCAGCTTTAGAGCTGAACAATACGGGTATGGCTGTTGCTATTGATGTAGGCAATCCTATTGATATTCATCCTACTAATAAGCAAGCTGTGGGTAAGCGTCTTGCGTTGATAGCAAGGGCTAAAACCTATGGAGAAGACATTGAATACCAAGGTGCTATTGTTGATACTGCAAAATTAGAGCATGATAAAATTGTAGTTACATTTAAACATGCAGAAAATTTAACAACATCATGTGTAGAGTTGGTAGGTTTTGAAGTGCTTGTAGATGGTGTATGGGATAAGATTTGTGCAATTATTAAAAATGACACTATTGTTTTAACATGTGCAGCAGTAAATAAAGTCAAAAAAATAAGATACGCTTATTGCGAGAATCCTCAATGTAGCATACAAAATAAATTTAATTTACCAATGCGTCCTTTTACTATAACTTTGACGTATAATTAATAATTATAATAGGAAATTAACAATGCCATATTTTAAAGGTAATACACATTGTCATTCTACAAATAGCGATGGTGAGATATCTCCACAAGAAATAGCAAGATATTACAAATCTATTGATTATGATTTTGTAGCTATTACGGATCATCATACTTGTACAAAAACAAATGAATATAACCAACAAGCTAGTTTTGCACCTATAGCAGGTACGGAGATAGGTTCATTGCGTTTGGCTCATACTGTAGGCTTATGGGTGGGTGATGAGTGTAAGGTTTTTGAAGATGATGAGTTTTTAGAAGGTTGTCCTATTGGCAATTTATACCAAACTTATATTGATGAGATTAAAAAAGTTGGAGGAATACCAATTTTATGTCATCCTTTTTGGCATTGGACATTTGACTATCAAGCAATTAAGAATGTTACTGGTTGGAATCATTTTGAATTATGTAATGCTAGTCCGGATTGTAACGCTTTTCCAGTGCCAGGTTATGCGCCAGCAGAGCAAATGTGGGATAAATTATTAAGTTCTAATAGGCGAGTTTTTGGTGTGGCATCGGATGATGCACACGAATATAGTGGCGCTTATAAGCCAAATAAACCTTTTGGTGGACGTGGCTTTATTATGTTGAAAGCTGATTGTTTGACTGATAAATCCTTAAGAGATTCGTTTGAAAAGGGGTGTTTTTACTCTTCGACAGGTACGCTTTTAAAAGATTATACTTTGGATAACAATGGATTTTATATTTCCATTGAGCCAACTGGCTATGATGAGGTTTGTTCTTTTGAGGTTTTTGGTTTGAATGGTAAATTATTACAGCATACGCATGGCACAGAAGTTAAATATCAATTTAATGGTGATGAAGTATATGTGCGGGTTAGGATTGCTACAACTTTAGGTCAGTGGTTGTGGACTCAACCAATATTTTTAGATGATTTATCAAATCAAATGGAATGGATAAATAAGTAAATAATTGAAAACAGTTGTATTACCAGCGATTAATAAGATAACTATTGTTAATTCAGTAAACTTATTGCAGATTTGTTGAATTGTCGTTTTGGTATCGTATACTTAAAGATTGTCTTTTATAAGATTTGATTAATCAATATAATTATCGATTTGATTAATCAATATAATTATCAAACATGATATTAGCTAAGTCAACTAAGGGAATAACTGTGAGTAAAAAAGAACAAGGCACACACATAATAGAAAGTAAAAAGCCGGCTTATATAAAGATAGCACAGGATTTAGCATCTAAAATAGAATCTGGCGAATATGCAGAGGGAGCTTTACTTGTTTCCGAAAGAATGCTAGGTGTGGAGTATGGTGTTAGCACTATTGTGGCAAATAAAGCTTTAAATATTTTAGCGCAACAGGGTTTGATTACAAAGATGCCACGTAAAGGCAGTGTTGTCTCTGCTGGTAAATCTTTTAAAGCTAAACCAATTAAAAAAAGCAAAAAAATTATCATTAATGCCGTACATATCCCAAAAGATATTCAAGAGAGGCAGGCTGAGTTTTGTAAGCTTTTGACCGGTAAGTTTGCTAATATTGAAATTGAGTATAAATATTCATCTTTTAAAAGTGCTCGCGAAATAGAATTTTTACCGGATGCGGATATTTATATTTCATTTGAAAGAGATATAGCTGAATTTGAACTTTCCAGTCGTTTATTGCCACTTGATGATGTTGTAAATAAAATAAATCTGTCCGATTATTTTCCGCAGCCGTTTAAAGAATGTAAAATGGGCACAGCTATATCGGCAGTTCCTATTAATTTTAACGCGTCTGTCCTTTATTGTAATGAACGACTGTTAAAAGCACTGCCTTTTGAAGCAGATTTAAATAATTTAACTTGGGATAGTTTTTTGCATATTTGTAAACAAATTAAATTACAAAAACCAGAGTGTTTTCCTATGGGTTTTTTTGATTTTACTTCGGGTTGGTGGGAAAATTTCTTTTTTAGCTTTGGTTTATCGATTATGAAAGAGGATAGATTTGAGGTAGATGTCTTTGGCGAACGCGGAATGCAGGCTGTAAATGTAATGCGACAGTTAAAGAGGTATGATTTAAGTGAAAATCTAACCATTAGAAAAGATACCATGGACTTGCTCAATAATGATAAAGTGGCTTTTTTAATTTGTAATCCAAGATTGCTTGCTGAGCTAGCGGATAGTAGCAAATGGTGCTTTGCGCAAATTCCTCAGGGTTTATGTGCTTCATCGGCAGGTAATTCGTTTGTAGCATCGATTAATATTGAATCTCAAAACATTAAAGAAGCCAAAGATATTTTATCTTTTTTTCTATCTAAAAAATTTCAGTTATGGCTAGGTAAAGAAAGAGGTATCGCGCCTGTGCATAAAGAAGCTTTGTTACGATCTTATGGTAATTCTAAATATCAAGCAATTTGTGAAGCGTCTAAAACCGCAAAAATGGTGCCGAATAATATCGAATATTGGTGCGTACACCAAGAGTTGGCAAAAGCTATTAACAATTTGGTTCACTCAGATGTAGACCCTAAAGAAATCGAACTAGAAATAAATAATATGCTATATGCGCAATGTCAAAAGTGGCGTTCGGCGCAGATGTTTGGCATATCGTAAATTAAATTAATGTAAAATTTGACATTATAGTCAGCTGCACTAGACTGTATATCAGTTGGTATGTCGACAAGCGTATAGTTTCTATACGGTGTTACAATTAATAAAAATATTATTTTATGATAGTTATTCTTTAGGAGTAGTATAAACCATGCAATTGATCTTAAAAACAACCATGTTGATATGCACTTTTTTATGTGTAGTCCCAGTTTATGCTGCAAACAAACTATCCTTAGACATAAATTTTGAATATAACCTAAAGCCACAAGGTAAGGTAAAAGGCGGTGTAATCACTAAAATACAATCTTCAGATTGTCTTATTTATGACCGAGATAGAAATGGACAATTTTTACATTTTAATGGCGTAAGTGATAACTTGTTAATTGATTTAACAGATGAATCTGTTAACGCTTTTAGCCAATCTTTTACTTTTGAATTTGATTTTATTTCGCCGAGGTTGCCACAGGACAGTAACTTTGAACATCCTGGTAGATATTCTATAGAAGTTTTTTCAGGGTTGGATAAACATGGTAAAAAAGCCTTAAGCTTTTATTTAAATCAATACAATCGCTTTACAGCATATTGGTTTAATACAAAAGGAAAGCGTTCACAAATTTTAACTACGTGGAATCATCCAGTAAACTATGAAGTTGCCAGCATACAACGTAATAAGTGGTATAGGGTTGCATTAGTATATAACAAGCCTGCTCATCTTTTAGAAGTATATCTCGATGGCGAAAAAATGGGGCAAGTGAAAACGTCTGGCAACTTAGCTACTATTAAGCAGTTACGTTTTGGAGGTAATCTTAGCGGTAATGTAAAAGGTAGGTTTAGTGGTGGTATAGATAATGTATCTTTATCAGCTCGTATTTTGCACAACACACGAACAAATTCTGTCGCGTGTAAAAAATCTTGGCAAAGGTTGCACAAGTTAGGAAATAAAAAGTTAAAATCATTTTTGATGGCAGAAAAACCAGAGTGGGCAAATAATCATCCGCGTATGATGTTAACTCCATCACGTATAGAGCAAATGAAAGCTAATTTAAAGTTGGGCAAAGGTCCAGAATTAGTTAAGCAATTAGTAGCTCGCTGTGATGCTATGTTAGATAAAACAGCTCCAGAATATTATAAAGAAATTCCAGTACAATCGTGGGGATTTAAGAGCATTGTCAATCCTTTAGAGTTTGCTCTTGCTACTATAATTACGGGTGATCAGAAATATGCAAAACGTCTTACTGAAATTGTTATGGATTATATCGAAAAACGAGGTTTCTATGATGTAATTCAAGGAACTTATTCTTCTGGAGAGGGTTTAGTACGTCAAATGATGGTAGTTACGCTAGCTTATGACTGGTCGTATGACTATTTTACGCCTGAACAACGTCAAAAATTGCGTCTATTCTTTTTGAATATTGCCAATGGAACATATACGTTTTTTCAAGGCGATGATGCATTGCAAATAAAAGCATCGTCTTTAAAGTCTTGGGTTGCTAATTGGACTGCTATGTCAGTAGCCACTCTTGGGTATAGTTCTCTAGCTATTATGGGTGAGACATCTGCTAAAACAAAATTATGGTTAGATTATGCCATTTTTAGAGCTACTCAATATGGTCTTTTTGCTATAGGTATGGATGGTTGTTTTCATGAGATGACAGATTACTTTGCTTATGGTGGTGGACATATAATCCCATTTATGGATTCTGTTTATACCGCTGGTGGTGATGACTTATTAATGGCCTCAAATTTTGCTAAATATACAAATTTTTTACCTTATGTTATATATCCATACAGTAAAAAAACTATGGCATTAAAATATGCTCGTCAAGGGCTTACTGGTCTTAATGGTACAAACTCATATTTAATTGCTTTTTTAAATAAAAAATTACATACGCCTCAATCCCTATGGTGTTGGCAACGATTGCATGAAAATATGAGTTATGATAAGAAATGGGATATCTTATCTATTATTTGGTTTCAGCCTAAAAAGCCTACATTAGAATCACCAAATTTACCATTATCTAAATGGTTTAAGAGTGAAGGGGTTGTGGCTTTTCGTTCTGATTGGACAAAAGATGCAATAGCGGGCATATTTATGGCGTACCCTGCAAAGATGGCAGCACATGACCAATGTGATAGAGGGCAATTTGTTTTATACGGTTATCAAGGACGTTGGATTATTGATAATGGCGGTCGTGGCAAACCACAAGAGGCATGGCGTGATGCGCATAATTTAATAACTATTGACAATAAAATTCCATTGCAGAAAACAAGGTTGATGAGTAACTATCATCATGATGCGTTTATGACTAATTTTTGTGCAGCAGATAAGGTTATGACTGTTGCCGAGGCAGATTTAACTCAATCGTATAAATATGCATATACATGGGGGCGTACAAAGCACGGAAATCATGGACAAGAAGATTCATTTAAAGATGCACAACGTAAAATTGTGTATATGCGTGAAAAACACGCACCTAATTATTTATTAGTATATGATAGTATTCAAGCTGATGATAAAGAGCACGAATATACCTTGAGTTTGCATACTGCTCCGCAAAATGAGGTTACAATATCTAAAAACTTGGCAGAATTTTGTCAGTATCCAAATCAAATGATGAAAGAGATAACTTATTTATCTTGGTTAAATGATAAAGACGCTTCAGGTAATTATCTATACACGGGTAAACCTACTAATGGTAATCCAGATAATGGTTATGCTGAATATAAAATTAATGTGCCAGTTGCAGGCAAATACAATCTGTATGGTTATGCTTGTGCAGGTGAAAAACATCCAAACGGAATGGATTCTTTTTTTGTTAAATTGGGTCAACAAAAAACGGCTTGGGGATTTGCTAGTTATCAGTGGAGTAAAATCAATAAAAAAGCTTATGATTTGCCTAAGGGCGAATCTACAATTACTGTACTAGCTAGAGAACCGCAGGCAAAGTTAATTAAATTAGCTCTTTATCCTGATGATTCTAGTGTACCTTTATTCAATAAGCCAAATAATAAAAAGTTAATTTTTGTCGATATTAGTAAACCAAATAAGATTGTTAAAAATTTTGTTATTGGCACTAAAAAGGTCAAAGCACATGCGATTGAGCCAGTTAAAGCGGCCAATATGACATTATGGCAATTTGCACCACGCAATGGGTTTACTTCAAAATCTTTTGCTGGCCATATACGTTTGCAAGTAAAAGACAAGGCAGTTAAAAGTCAATTTCTTAACTTTTTCTACCCAAGAAAACCAGGCATGCAACAGCCAACTAAAACGCAGTTAGACGACAATACTACTTTGGTAAAATGGCAAGATTGCCAAGATGTTATTTGTATGAATCCAGATAAACAAATTAATACTCAAGGTATAAGTAGTGATGCTGATTTGGTTGTAGTTAGAAAACAAGGTGACTATGTCATATCGTTTGTAATGGTTAATGGTAGTTACTTAAGTGTTAACAATCAGAAATTGATTAAACTTGTCGGTGGTAAAGGAGTGGTAGGTTGGGCGGACGATACCTTAACTATTAATGGAAAAGATGTTTATAATTTTGCATTTCATTTTCCAGCACAGCGACAAAGTTTTTTGAGCATTTTTGCCGATAGCAGATATTTAAAAAACGTATTAGCTGATGGTAAAAAAATAGAAGTACAACATAGTAAAGATATCTGGCAAGCATCATTTCCATTTGTTGGATCCAGTGTTTTAAAATGGTAATTTGTAAAGAGATTATAATTTAGTAAGGAAGTTAAAAGATTATTATGAAAAATTTTTCAACAGACAAAAATCTTAGTTTAAAGGTAGATAATTATGCTAATGGTATTGTACGCTTGCAGTATGGTGGAATTGATGGGTATATAGACAGTTTGTTAAATCGTTATAATTTTATTGAAGAGTTGCCTGTTGCAGACAATAAATGGTCAGATAATCAAATTTCGTTATCAGAAAGTTTTCAATTAAAAATAGAAGATGATTTGGGTTTTTCGCTTTCCCGTGAAGGTAAAGAAATTTTAAATACTAAATCTGGTTGGCAGGCATCAACTGCTCCAACTGTTTATCAAAATAAAGGTTATAATTTGCGTTTGTCTCAACAAGAAGGCGAAAAATTTATTGGTTTTGGAGATATTGAACGCAAGAAATTCTTATTAAACGGCAAGGCTGATAGCTTGTGGATAAGAAATCAAGTTTCATATATCCCAGTGCCATTTTTTATGAGTTCAAACGGTTATGGTATTTTATTTAATACAACAAAACGTTTGTTTTTTGATTTTGGCAAAACAGAAAGTGATATAAATTCTTTTAAGGTAGAAAAAGACTTTTTAGATATTTATATCATTACAGGTGATAACTATTTAGACATTATCGAAAAATACACCCAGTTAACTGGTAAGCCTCATTTACCACCACGTTTCACTTTTGGATTATGGATTACAGTACATACCGAAATTAGAGCGCATGAGCTTTTGCAGGTTGCATCACAACTTAGAAATGAAGAAATACCTTGCGATATGCTTGCCTTAGAGCCGTTGTGGATGGAAACCTTGTATGATGAATCGGTTAATAAAAAATGGTCTGATGAACGATTTCCATATTTTCCTTGGGCAGATACAGCTCCAAGTACATTTATAGGTAATTTAAAATCTATGGGGTATCATTTTGGATTATGGATGTGTAGCAATTATGATCATACATGGGAAGAAGAACGCAAAATAGGAGGTAAAACCATTAATGTTGAGGCCAATGATGATGATTTTCTAGGTGCAGAAAACATGCAATTAATGGAGCAAGACGAACATTTTGGTCATGAACCAATGTTGATGGACAAAGTAACCGTACCCAATGAAGCTTTTTTTGAACATTTAAAGAAATTTGTTGATCAAGGTGTCGATTATTTTAAACAAGATGGCTATGCTCAAATCAATTTACATACCGATCGTTTACATGGTAACGGTTTGCATGATGATGTTATGCATAATATTCATTATCAAATTTACACTAGACAAATGCTAGAGGGTTTCGAAAAGCATACTGGTAGACGTGGTTTTACATTAGCCGTATCGGGTTGGGCAGGATTTCAAAAATTTTCTGGAACATGGACAGGGGATACTGGTGGCGGTGCCGAGACTTTAGTGGCTATGTTGCAATGTTCTTTGCTTGGGCATTCTTATTCAACTTGCGATATTGATATAGATGATATTGGCAGTGTTCATATGGGATTCTTATTGCCATGGAGTCAAATTAATAGTTGGGCATATTACAATTATCCAATGTATAGAGCAAAAAATCATAAGTTAATGGTTAAGGATTATGCTTCTTTAAGAATGCAGTTAATGCCGTATATTTATACCCATGCTTGGTTGGCTAGTCAAACATCTATGCCTATGATGCGCCCTTTATTTATTGATTATCCAGATTGGGAAGGTGCTTACGAAGTAAGCACTCAATATTTATTTGGTGATAGTTTTATGGTTAGCTCTTTTACATCTGAGGTTACATTGCCAAAAGGTAATTGGTATGATTTTTGGACTGGTAAGGTTTATCAAGGTACAGAACAGAAGCAAGCTATTGAAATACCTTCAAATAGGGGTGGGCATTTATTTTTAAAAGAAGGTGCTGTTGTTCCGATGGGACCTATTAATCAATTTACTGATGAAACACCTTTAACTGAAGTTGATTGGTTGATTTATCCAGGTGATGATATCGCAAAAGGTCAGTTGTATTTAGATGATGGTTGTAGCTTTAATTATAAAAATGGCGATATTGCGGTTATTAATTTCAGTTGTCAAAAGGATGCTAATGGTTTAAAAGTAGAATTAAACCAGACAGGCGACTACCAACATAATGTTGCTGTGCATAACTTAGAAATAGTCGGATATGATGCTGATGAGATTGTGATTAATGGCAACACTTTTGTAACAGAGCAGGGCAAATACGGTAAGATAGTAAAAAATGTAAAGTTTAATTAATTTATAAAGAGTTATTACAATGTTTTAACAATAAGCCACTTAATAATATATTAAGTGGCTTATTGTATTTATTACTCACTTAAATAAATTGATTTTAAAAAATTAGCTAAAAATCGTTAGCTTATATTTAGTTTTAATAAAAAAATAGTACAATACTTATTTTAAACTTAAACTCAAAGGGCAGAAGTTGTATAAGCTTATATTTATATAACTTTAGTTTTGAAACTATGAAAAACACTAGAAATATTGGCATAATAGCACATATTGATGCTGGCAAAACAACCTTAACCGAACGTATTTTGTATTATACTGGTAAAGAGCATAAAATTGGTGAAGTGCATGATGGCACAGCAACAATGGACTGGATGGTACAAGAACAAGAGCGTGGCATTACTATTACAGCGGCGGCTACAACTTGTTATTGGGATAAACATAAAATTAATATTATTGATACTCCTGGTCATGTTGATTTCACAATGGAGGTTGAGCGTTCGTTGCGTGTGTTAGACGGTGCTGTTGGTGTTTTTTGTGCGGTTGGTGGAGTTCAACCTCAATCAGAAACAGTTTGGAGGCAAGCTAATACTTATAGCGTGCCACGCTTGGTTTTTGTTAATAAAATGGATCGAATCGGTGCAGATTTTAACGAAGTTGTACGTCAAATCAGAGAAGAACTAGAGGCTAATCCGTTGCCAGTGGCTTTTCCTGTTGGTGCAGAATCGGATTTACAAGGCGTTGTTGATTTAATGCATAATGAATTTCACGTATGGGATGCCGACAGTAAAGGTCAAAAATTTGAAATTAAGCCAATACCAGACGATATTGCCGAAGAAGTAGAAATGGCGCGTATGGAAATGGTAGAAAAAATAGCAGAATTTGACGATAATCTTATTGAAAAATACTTAGAAGGCCAAGAGATTAGTGTTGCAGAACTGCAAAGTGCTTTGCGTAAAGCAACTATAGCTAATGAAGTAGTACCTGTATTTTGTGGCACTGCTTTGCAAAATATAGGTGTGCAACAGGTTATGGATGGCATTAATGCTTATTTGCCTGCGCCAAATGAATTGGGTGATATTCAAGGTGAAGATCGCAAAGGTAATTCTGTTAGTGTACAACGCAAACCAAGTGCCGATTTAGTGGCATTAGCATTTAAAACTCAAGTTACACCACATGGCGATTTGACTTATGTAAGAGTTTATGCAGGTACATTAAAATCTGGCAAACGCTTGCAAAATGCTACTCAAAATAAAAAAGAAAGAGTTAATCAGTTTTGGCGAATGCACGCCAATGATAAAGAAAAACTAGATGAGGCTCAGACAGGTGATATTATTGCTATTCAGGGCATGAAATTTTGTACTACAGGCGATACTCTTTGTGATGAAGGCAATTTTGTAATTTTAGAGAAAATGAATTTTCCAGAAACGGTAATTTCGATGGCTATCGAACCTAAAACCAATGCAGACAGGGATAAACTAACAAATGCCTTAGATGCTATGCAACGAGAAGATCCTACTTTTAATGTGCATACCGACCCCGAAACAGGACAGTTGATAATATTTGGTATGGGAGAGTTACATCTTGATATTATTAAAGATCGTATTTTGCGAGAATTTAAAGTCGATGCAAATGTAGGTTCTCCACGTGTATCTTATCGCGAGGCAATTACAGCACCATTAAACGGCTCTTATACTTTTGAGCAAGTTTTAGCTGGCAAAGAACATTATGCCAAAGTAGATATCACATTAGAGCCAGACACAGATAATATTGAACCAACTTTTGTTAATAACTATCAAGGTGAATTGCCAGATGAAATTTTAACAGGCATAAAAGAGGCTTTGTTGGATTCTGCATTATCAGGCAATTTGGTTGGCTATCAGATGATAAATTTAAAAGTGATTTTAAATTCTATTGATGTGCACGAGGAAGAGTATAATGATGGGGCATTTCGAGCAGCTGCATCTTATGCTTTTAGAGACGCATTGTCGGCTGGCGAATCTAAATTATATGAACCTATTATGAAATTGACCATAGAGACTCCCGCCGATTATGTTGGTGAGGTTATTTCTAGCTTAAATTCTAAGGGGGTAGAAATTAACGAGTCGGGCATAAAGGGCAAGCTAAGTGTGATTTTAGGCTTAGCTCCAATGAGTGAAATGTTTGGTTTTGCTACTGAGTTGCGATCTTTGACTCAGGGTCGAGCGAGTTTTTCTTTAGAACCATCGGCGTTTAGGGCTGTTCCTGCTAAAAAAGTAGAAAAGCTTTTAGGTTTTTAAAGTGGCGGTAAAAAAACAATCTCCTGAATATTATATGGATCTTGCTATTAAGCAGGCTTTAAAAGGAAGGTATTACACATCACCTAATCCTTGTGTTGGTGCAGTGATAGTAAAAAACAATCAAATTATAGCTAAGAGCTACCATAAGCAGTATGGGCAAGCACATGCCGAGCGTAACGCTATTGATGATGCCTTAAAAAAAGGTTATAAGCTTAAAGGTGCAGATATATATGTAACTTTAGAACCGTGTAATCATCACGGTAATCAACCTCCTTGTTCAGATGCTCTTATTAGTGCGGGCATTAAGCGTGTATTTTATGCTATGAGAGATCCAAATCCAACTGCATTTGGTGGTGTTCAAAAACTAAAAAAAGCAGGAATTAAATGTGTAGGTGATATCTTAAATGAACAGGCGCAGGCATTAAATCAGCCGTTTATAACAAATATCGTCAAAAAAAGACCATATATTATTGCTAAATGGGCAATGGGATTAGACGGTCATATAGCAACTAAAACGGGTAATTCTGCCTGGATATCCTCATCAGAATCTCGCAAAATCGTGCATAATATGCGTGCTATTGTAGATGGTATTTTAATTGGTTCTGGCACAGCAAAAAAAGATAAACCAAGCCTCACGGTCAGGGATGCAAAGGGTAATAATCCGCTTAGAATCATATTAGACAGCCAGTTAACTTTGCCTAAAAATGCTAAGGTTTTAAATGATAATTTAGCAAAAACTTTAGTTTTTTGTTCTGTGTCGGGTTTTAAAAATGTAAAAAAATATTCGTCATCATCTAATGTTGAGTTTATTTCTGTCGCAACCAAGGCAGGTAAATTAAGTTTAGACGCTGTTTTATCTTGTTTATATAAACGCAATATCAATTCAATTTTAATAGAGGGCGGTTCAGAAGTTCACGGCAGCTTTTTTGATGCAAATTTAGTTGATGAAGTATTTACATTTGTTGCTCCTGTGCTTATGGGAGGCTCATCAGCAGTGTCGGCGGTGGCTGGCAAAGGTGTGCGTTCTGTACAAGAAGGTTTGCGGTTACAAAATATGCAGTTTTGGCAAATTGACGATGATATTTTGCTTCGTGGTACAAATGGTTCACATCCATTGTGGTCTGCCCTTGATTTTTAGGTATAACCCTGATTTAATACAAAGTCATTTTAATTATATAATTTTCCCTAATTGAGGATTCCAATGTTTGAATTTTTGCGTAAACATTCTAAAGTTGTTATGTGGGTCGTATTGATTTTTGTCGGTGCACCTTTTGTGTTTTTTTATGGTGTTAGTAGTCAAGTTGGCAAGAGTCGAAAGATTGAATTGACTGTCTACGGCCATAAGATTTCATCTGCAGAGTTAATGGCCGAGCAAAGAATGATTGATATGTTTAGTCAAAGTCGTAATCAAGATCCAAATTTTCTTGTTAATCAGGCTAAACAAAACTTGACACTTTATTATAAAGCTGTCGGTGCGGGTGTTAAGGCATCAGATGCAATGGTACGCAACTATATCGCTAAATTTCCTCCATTTTTAGATAATGGAAGATTTGAAAAAGAATTTTATAAAGATTTTTTAGGTCGTTATCGTATGACATCTGCAAGCTTTGAAGAGGGCATTCGCAGGATTTTAACCATGCAAAAGTTTGTTGATATTTTGCGTGGTGCTGTGCGTATTAGTGATGATGAAATTGTCAAAAATTTTACTCGTCAAAATCAAACAGCGGATTTTAAGTCAGTAACTTTAAATAGTGATGATTTTAAAAAGCAAGTTCAAATTACAGAAGACGATATCGTCAGTTATTATGCCAGCAATAAGAAATCATTTGAAAAAGAGGCAGAAATAAAAATAGAATATTTATTGGCGTGGGCTAATGATTATGAACAAACAGTTAAAGTATCTGAAGCAGAAATTAAAACTCAGTACGAAAACACAAAAAAACGCTATAAAGATAAATCTTTTGGTGATGTTCACGATGAAATTAAATCGTTGTTGACTAAAATGAAATCAGAAAATTTAGCAAAAGAAGCGATGGATAATTTGCGCGCAAAAATGGTTCTTAAAAATGCAAATTGGCAAGATTTGGCAAAAAAGAATAATATTATTTATAAAATTTCACCCTTTTTTGGTGCAAGTAAAATTGTAAGTCAGGATTTTGGATGGGCGCAAATTGATTTTAATGCTAAAGAAAACCAGATTAGCCCTATTATTAGAACTTTAAATTTCAAATCGGGTATGAAAATAGGTCAAATGATTTATCGTGTGTTAGCTAAAAAATCGGCAGTCATACCTAAGCTGGCAGATATCAAAGAAAAAGTTAAAGAAAAATTAATCATAGAAAAAAGTAAAGAATTGGCTGCTTTTGAAATGCAAAAAATTCAAAAACTATTAGTTAAACAAGATTTTGATAAAGTTGCCAAACAAAACAAGTTAGATGTCGATAATCATAAAAATGTTACATTTAATAGTTTAGGTGTCGATGGTGATAAATTATACGCTTTGCCAATAGGTGGTGTAAGTGAAGTTCTTTCTCAGCCTGATCGTATTGTTGTTGGTATGCCAGCTAAATATAATGTATTTAAATTAATTAAACGTAATCCGATTGATGAGGCAGAGTTGAATAAGAAAAAAGATGAAATTAAACGTAGTTTAACTAATGCAAAAAATTCATTATTTTGGCAATCAATTAGTCAAGAAATTGATGAGGAAAATAAAAAATTACCTTGATTTCAAAAACAAAATAAGCATAATACTCCACTCAAAGATATGGTGCCTGTAGCTCAGCGGTAGAGCCCTCGGTTGTGATCCGAGTGGTCGTGGGTTCAAATCCCATCAGGCACCCCAATATATGCTCGCTTTTAACTTGTTAAAGGCGAGCTTTTTTTATGCTTTTGTTTTATTAAATACGCATTTAAGTGCGTAAATACGGGTTGTACGGCATTATTTTTTTTATTTACCTACTTAAAATCTCACTTATACTTATGTTCAAAGACTGATTTTAAGACTTATTAAAAAGGGAGAAATATATGGAAGATTCAAAAGACTCATTAGAGTCTGTAGTTGATTCTAGGGTAGGACTTTATTTAACTTTTGTGTTAAGTAATGAAATTTACGGTTTTGAAATTTTAAAAGTACAAGAAATTATCGGTCAGATGCCTATAACTCGTGTGCCTAATATCCCAGAACATTTTAGGGGTGTTACTAATTTGCGTGGTAAGGTGATACCAGTTGTCGATTTGGGCAAATGTTTTGGTTTAGGTACAATTACAGAAAACGAAAAAACATGTATTATTGTATTGCAAATCAATATGGATGGTAAAGATCATATTCTTGGCGTTATGGTAGATGAAGTTTCAGAGGTGCTTTCCATATCTGCTAATCAAATAGAAGACTCACCTTCTTTTGGAACTATCGATACTGAATTTATTATGGGTATGGGTAAGGTTGATAAAAAAGTTGTAATGTTATTAGATGGTGAAAGATTATTTTCTAAAGACGAAATTAAATCTGCTGAAATTGCAGACTAATCATATGAGGGTTAATGGTATGTTTAAAAAATGAAGCATAAAATTAATGGCTATATATTTATTAGTGGGCATTAACCAATATTTATATAATAGGTGTTATAGCTTGGAATCTATCCAATGATAGTATGGAAGATGTTGGTTTGCAGGGATTAACAGCATTAAAAAAATTATGATTAGTTGGCGGTCAATTTGCACTTAAATCTGTTTTTCAGGACATTAAATTAAAGTTTGTACCATGCGCTTACACAAGCTAGTCTATCATTAATATTTAGATCATTATTTTGAGCCTAGTTCTATAACACGATTTGCTACATGGCTTTTTAGTTTCTGCACTTGCTAGCGATACCGTTGTTTATGCAGGCACTTCAAAAGTCCTAACACTCTTGTTTGATAGATTTGTATTAATGGTTTTATCGTTATTTACTTTTGTGTTTTATAATTATTTAAGCTCATTAATAAATTCTACATCTAAACCAGTCTTTAATGATATAGTCTCAACATCTAAAACATCTAATAAATTTTTAGCTATTTCTATTTGTTTCTTTCTTTCGCCTTCTTCAAGTCCTTTTTGCATTCCTTTTTCAAGCCCTTTTTGTATTCCTTTTTCAAGACCTTTCTTTTCAGCAGTTTTTAAAGCATTTATCTCATCAAACTCTTTTAATGCTATGTATTCATATACTTCTAGTTCTTTTGAGTTCCAAGCCGTTTGAGTAACTATGTCAAATGCTTCTTTAAACTCTTCTATATTTTCGTACTCTTTTGGAATTATGCTTAAATCAGATGCATTTTTTAAGAAATATATCCATTTATCTAATATAGAGTCTAACTTTTTTAGTTCTTTAGTAAATTTTGGTAGTTCTATAAATGTAAATTCAAAATCTTTTAAATCTTGTGTATTTGTTTCTTGATTTATTATGAGGTGTCTACTTATAAAGTCTTTGTTTTCAAATATATTAAAGTTTAATATTCCTATAAAATAAACTTGCTTAAGTTTTGTGTAGTCATTACCTTTTGGTAGTTGAGAGATATAAGCTTTAGATGTGTAGTATAAACTTCTTTTGTTAAAGTCTCCCATATCTTTTTTTTGCATCTCTACTATAAAAGTTTCTTTGTTTTGATTTGTTGCTTTTATATCTAGTATAGTTTCTTTTAATTCTGGAATGCGAGGAACTTGATAAGGGTTGGCTAACTCTACATCTACTATAATTTTTTCATTTTTAAAATCTAAGACGCTATTTAAAAAAGAAATTAGTATATTTTTATGATGTTCATTACCAAAGATTTTTTTAAATGCTATATCGTTTTTTGGGTCCGCAAATTGCATACTAATCCTTTTTGATTTTCTATATTAATTGAAATGAAATATTGTGGCATAATATAAATAAATAATCTATAAAATTTATT
>Ga0256837_1001090_pt1 | contig 19377 bp, 12 predicted proteins | sample 4562384metaG_FD_185976 | JGI IMG/M metagenome (GOLD analysis project Ga0256837, IMG submission 185976) | Hydrothermal vent microbial communities from Guaymas Basin, Mexico - 4561-384 | ecosystem: Environmental > Aquatic > Marine > Hydrothermal vents | place: Mexico: Guaymas Basin | collected...
TCTATTTGAGAGAGCTGACCTAATGGGTCTTACATACAAAAAGAATATTTCAACTGACAAATTACGTGAGTTAGTAAATGGAGAAATTGCTCCTGCTGAGACTAAAGTTGAACCAAAGAAAAAAGGTACTAAAACACAAGATGAAGTTAGAGCTGATTTTAGAGCTGAACAAACTGCTTTAGAAAGAGTTATACTTACTTGTAATGACCCTCAAATGAAAGACTGGGAAACTACACCATACTTACATGTAAGTAATGCTGTATTAAGTCTCCCTAGAATTACTGTACCATTTGGTGTTGAATGGCATGTACCTAAAATCTATTTGGATTTAATTAAAAGTCAGAACTGTACAATCACAGTTAAGTCAAAAGATGAGCAAGGTAGACCAATTACTGTTCCAAAAGAGATTAAAAAGTATAATGTACAAATGCTTCCTCCTCTCTCAAAAGAAGAGTTAGCAGAGCTTAAGCAATCACAAATCATGCGTGATGGCGTTGCAAAAGTTTAATTTATAGGACTCACTTAGGTGGGTCTTATTAAATTAAATATAAAGGATTAAATATGGCAGTAACACAGATACCATTTACAGACTTCACACAAAACGTAACTACAGACGCTAACAACGTTGTAACAGGTGAGGGTGTATTTGATGATATGATGGAGGCAGTAAACAAACACATTGATGCTCAGTACCAATTAGGACGTATTACTGGGGCTGATTACTCACAAGTATATCTAGGAGCTCTACAGAGTGCTATGAGTGAGTCTATGAAATTCGTACTACAACATAAAATTGCAGAAGAACAGACAGATAATGAAGTTGCTAAAACTGCTAATGAAGTTGCTAGAACTAACAGTGAAGTTGCTAAAACTAAACTTATTGAACGTCAGACTAAAGGATTTGATGATGATGCTAAAAACAAGCTACTCAAACAACAACTTGACAGCTGGTCTGTTGCTTACTCAGTTGCTAAAGACGCACAATCAATTCCTGATGCAATTAAAGTAAACCCTATTGATAGTACACTTAAATCCGCACTTGATGCTTTAGGTGTAACTGTTACTACAAACCCGCTAGGACAATAGTATGACCACTAAGGAACAAGAAGTACTCGACTTCATTAATGAAAAAATACGAGAGGAAAAGGGCACTAGAGTAACCCCTAACAATGTTATTAAAGATGCTAATCTTGATAGTTTTGGGTATGTTGTACTATTTACTGAAATAGACGACAAGTATGGTTACTTTGGTGAAATACCAGTAGGAGCTGACCCATTTGAAAAAATAGATTGGGAAAACCTTACTTACCGTGAGGTAATAGAACAATGTTTATAAAAGATTTTACTTACTTGGTTCCCACAATTGACAAAGGTGACCATATTGAAATAGAAGGTATTACCAGAGAAGGTTATGCTACTCGTGAATATCTATCGAGAGTTAAAGCACCAGTACTTACAAAGCGTACTGCAGTACTTTACGCTGGAGGCTTTAATATCCATCAATCAGAAAGTCGTAATGTAGATACAGTAAATCCACGTAATAAAGGCTCAGTTAATTATCAACCTACATCAATGGTTATAAAAGAATCTACAGCTTATAGCTTACATAAATGGATTGGTGAAATGGAACATAACGAATTAGTTGTATATGCTAATATTAATGGTAATACGTGTGCTAGCTCTATGCACTCCTTATATGAAGCTGAGCGGCTATTAAAAGATGATATAGTAGAGGAAGTTATTATCATTGCAGAAGAGCGTACAAGTTTTAATACTTTACGTATATTCAAAGAACACAGAATACCTCTTATATGTGGTGATGCATTTGCAATGGTAACTCTTACATTAGAACCAACAGCTTACGAGATTACTGATACTCAGTGGCGTTATAGCTACCATCGTAATCCTTTCCAAACTACAGGTAAAGCTTATATAGAGGTGGATACCAATAAAGAAGTTGATAACATAAAGCCTCATGGTACAGGAACACCTAGTAATACTGAAGCAGAACAAGATTTAATTAAAGATAGAAACCCTATCTATTATAAGAAATTTACTGGGCATACACAAGGTGTTAGTGCATTATTAGAAATATGTATGACAATTGATGATGCTTCTATTATTGGTTCTACACTCTGTGTTGCAAGCGGTCTTGGAGGCTTTTATGGCAGTTGTATCTTACACAAGCACTAGAGGGACTTATACAAGGGTTCCTTGTGATATAGATGATGTCTATAGAGATGTTGAAACTATTAAAAGTACTTTAGTAGAGCAAGGTGAGATACTTGAGAATGAAAATGAGTATATAAACAATATGCTACAAAGTGTATATGAAGACAAAGCTTTTGCTATTGAATGTCAGGGTAATAGAATAGGTTTTATTTATAATCGTACTGATGAAAGATTCCCTCGTAAATTAGTTGCTAGTAGTTTATATATGCCTAATGACCCAATAGCACTAATCATAATGATGTTGTCCTTAACTTTATCCAAATATAGATATTTAGTAGTATTTCCACATGGTAAAAATTTAATTACATTTAAATCATTTATTACTAGACCAAGTATGCGTTTATATAATGCTGGTGTAAACAATTATGTATTAATTGGTAATAATGAACATAGCACACACACTATTAGAAAACTAGTAAAATTATTTCAAATTAAAAAGGTAAAATAATGAGTTCAGTTGTTAAAGCTATTTCAGATGTTATTGGTACTGTACTTACAGTAGTTGTGTTTCCAGTTGTTGTACTAACTGCAGCTGTGTGGGAATACATAGGTTACCCTGTATTAGAATTTGCTATGGGGTTACTTGGTATCAAAGATGAAGATATTATAAGCACCGAAGTAAGTACTCAACGTATAATTACTGATACAGATGGCTTTAATGCTAGTATGACTAGACTAGCTTTATTACATCAAGATGACCCCAATGGTAGTGTTATTAAGCATTATGTACAAATTGCACAGCAGATGAGAGGAAAATTTGGTTTATACTTTGATAAGGGTAAAAATAGCTCTGCAGGTTTACCCTACACAAATATACGTTCTATGACTCTGCCTACGGATATTGTGCAAGCCCCTATAGATAGTTATGCAGATGAGGCAACTATTATTGATAATGTAAAAAAGGCTGAACCAAGTAAGATGGAATGGGTAGGTTTTGCTTTACAAAATAGTAATAGTTATAAACCCTATAATGGTAAACTACTTATTGACTCAGTCTGGTACAATCTTAAAACTGTGGACTATAACTATGATACAGACCAATATGATGTCTATTGTGAATGTCTTGAAACTATAGAAAAAGTCACTACAACTACTACTGTAATTACTATTACCGCTATAGAAGATGATGAAGATAACGACAACAAAAATACTACAGTAACTGAAAGAGTAGTTGAAACAAGTGATATTAGAGGTGTCATTAATGATACTACAACTGAACTTAGTAATGAAGATGAAACTATCCCTGCTGATACTGAAACTGATAGTACAAGTGAAACGGTTACTACAGAAACATATACTATTTTAAATACTGATACTTTAAATGTAGATGCATTTGTACCTGAGTTATACGCAATTGCTAGATGGTATAAAGTTTCTGAGGATAGTACCCAGTGGTACTATTGGGTGTATAAAATAGGTGCTGGTACTTATCCTGATATTGATACATCAAGTGTATCCGTTGGTTCTATGGAATTAATGCCTATTGTTACTATCCGTAATAATTTTGTTAACACTAATGCAGATAAGTCATCTACTAGATACTTAGAAAGTAAAGAGTTATTGGAAGCACTTGGGGTCGATATAGAGGAAATTACTGCAGGTATTAATGATAATCCTAGTATATCTGATGTAGCTGATGCATTTATATATCTAGGTGTGGATTTAAAAGACAATACACCAGAAATAAATAAACTAGTATATGAAACTTTTGCTCAACTATATGAAGACTCTGGCCTATACACCGAAGGTGATAAAGTTAATGCAGTAGAGGATTCAGCAGACACTGGTGGATATAGTGCAACTATACAAGAAATGCCTTATAATATTGTGCTAGGATGGAAACACCAAAAGAAAGAAATTATCTCTGGTTCAATTGGCCCAGTCGGTACTTATTCTAAATCTACTAGCGGTAATGACCTAATCATGCGTAAACAGACTGCTCCTGAGTACTATACAGTTTATACTATGACAAGTGTCACAGGGGTAACATTTATAGATAGAGACGGGCTAGTTGGAGCAGTAGGTAAAAATTTATCAGATGGTATAGATATGCCTTTAGGTTTTTTCTTTTTAGATAGTCTTGATGCTACAGAACAAATGAAGATATTCCCATATGTACTCAAGCTTAGTGTCTATGCTGCACAAGTTACCCATTTAGAGTGGTATAAAACAAAAGCTTTTGCTAATTTCCTAAAGATAATCGCTATTGCTGTAGCAGTAGTAGTTACGGTACTTACTTTAGGTACTGCGTCCTCTGTAGGAGTTTTCTTAATTTCCATGGCTGAGATGATAGCATTAGGCCTTACTGTAGGTTGGGCTATGAAAAAACTTATGGAATCCAGTGCCCCTGATTGGTTAAAGGCTGTGGGAGCAGTTGTACTTGTAGTTGTATCTATTTGGCTTGGGGCTGGTATAGGAACAGGTGAATTTCTTACAGCCACACAATTAACTAGTGCTGTAACTACATCTACTGCTGCAGTAGTAGGTACTGTGTCAGCTGCCGTTAGTGGATTAGCTAATGCATTTAATGTATATACACGGGTAAAAATGGATGACTTATCAGAAGACGTACAAGCTTTTGAAGCTCAAGCTGATTTAAGGCAACAAGTAATAGAAGATGCATTTGAACATCTCACATCTGGTTTGAGTATCTCAGATATTCAATGGCTTATGGACAGAGAGTATCCTGAGGCTTATTTAAGAGGTCCTGATGCCTTTATGTATAGAGCTAAAGGTGAGATACAATACGACTATGCAGCACTGTACGACTATAATGTATTCAAAGATGACTATGTAACTACTAGGTTACAGTTAGGTATAACGTAGTAAGATTACGCTATAATTATAAAATTAAAACATGTTAAGGATTTAAAATGGGTGGCTTACAAACAAATGAGGCAACAACAACAACAAATGGATTGGTAGCTCCACAATATATTAAGAATAACCAAAACTATGTAGATTTTACCACAAAGAAAATTAATGGTAATACTATGATATTTGGTATAGATGGTAAAGGTAATAATCATTATGTAGGTGTTGCACCTCAGCAACAATCTGCATTTACTACAGGATTACAAACAGGTGCTGATGTAGTAAATGCTGGTGCAGCAGTTATGGGTGCTTATACAGGCTGGAAAGGTTTACAACTTGCAGAAGACCAGTTTGATTTCAGTAAAGCTGCTACAAATAGAGATATAGCTAACCAATCTAAAATTATCAATAATGAGTATGCTAACAGAAATGATGTAGGCTTAGCTCTCGGTGGAGGAGCAATGACAGCTGATGAAATTGCAGCTAGTAAAGCCAACGTATCTAAAAAATATGTTAATGGCTCAGCAATAGGTTAAAAAGGATACATATGGCTCAATGGCAAAAAATAACCCCAAATTTTAGTGGTGCTAACGGTGCTCTTGCCGTTGCGTCTGGTTCATTTGCAAAAGCAGGAGGGCTTGCATCCCAACTAGCTGATAATATCAGACAACGTGATATGGCTGAGGCAAAAAAAGCAGCATTACTTAGTAATACTATAAATGATGGTAGAAAGACTGAATATTTACTCGATAGTGACCAACGTCAAGTTGACCTTGCACAATATCAAGATGCTCTAAATAAATTCCAGACTAACCAACAAAATCAACAAATACTACAAGCACAGCAAGAAGCTATGCCTGAAGCAAAGAATAAATTAAAAGTTGCGTTTGAACAAGCACTTAATAAACAAGTTGCACCTATTACTGGATTACAGGTTGGTCAAATGGGGCCAGCACATCCTAATACTGTTGTTACAGAGGGTAAGCCCTTAACACCTGAACAAGTAGAACAAAATCAACAAGTAGAAAATGCAAATGTTAGAGCACAGACAGCATTAGATAACTTTGAAACATTTAATACACCTGTTGCAAGAAAAGACCTATATAAAGCTACGCTTGATAGATTATTGGCTCAAAATACTGGACTACCTCTTGAAACCCTTCAGGCTAAAGCTCAAGCATATGTAAACCAAGAACTTGGGGCACTTCCAAGTGCTGAAACAATAAAAGCTCAAAATGAAATGGCTGACACAATATATACTACTGAAAGTAATACATTAAAGGAAATGATGCAAGCTATGCGTAGTGGTGCAAATACACCTAGTGTTAATGTAGCAATAAATGGTACTGGGGTAGGCAGTAAGAATATGGGACAACAATCAGTATCTAATGCTAATGACCCAATGGCAATAGATAAGTGGATTAAAACTGTTGTAGGTAATGAAAGTAATAGTGGGCCACTTGATGTAGCTTTTCAGTGGGGAAGTAAAGACCAATCTATAGATGCAGATGATTTAAAAACAGCTGTGCAGTTTTATAAAACAAATTTTCCAGAGTTATCTAATAATCAAATTATGTCTTATCTTGGTAATGAGGTAAAAGCTGGACGTCTTTCTGATTACTACGGAGATGATACAATATTTCCGAGTTCTACAAAGGCTAAAGTAACTCCAAAATTAATTAAAATTGCTCAAGATATGCAAAAATATGGTGCTGATAAATCTACTATGCGTGATAAAGCCTTTGGAGCTAATGGACAAATAACTGATGTTAAAGCAGCAAAAGCTATACTTGGTGAACAGTTTAAGCAGTATAATCAACTATTACAACAACAAAAACAATTAACTAAAGAATATATGACTACCCGTGCGGGTATTACTTCAAGTCAAGTTGGTAAATCACATGACCAGCTAGCCTCTGATTTAATTAAGAAATATGTAATGCCAACAACCAAAAAGGTTGACCCTAAACTGGTTAAGGTTGCTCCGAAAGTAGCAGATATAGCTAAAACTAATTTATTTAAGGATACTAAAAATCCTATTGCAATTGCTATGCGTACTAAAGACCCTGAGGGAAAAAGCTCTTTAGCTACACTACTACATAAAAACCCTACCAGCTATACTAAAGCTTTTAAAGCTCTAACAAAATCAGAGCAAGCAGCAGTAGTCAAATATGTACAATCGAGTAAATTTAAAAAGTTAATGCATAGTAATACTAATACGGATAGGGATACTACGGATGGTGGTGTAAGTAAAATCTTGATAAACAAACCTTCAACAATAGCTAAAGCTGAATTAGGAAATTCTTATGATACTATCAAACTACGAAAAGCTGGCTATATACCTGAGTATAATGCATTACATGAAATTGTTGGATGGAAAAATCCAAGACTACTACATATAGAACAAGAGCAAAAAAGAAAAGCTGGTACACAAAGAATAGCTAACACAATTAATCCTACTGGCTCATCTAAATTCGGTTTTGGTTCATCAGAACCTCATAAACCAACAGCAGCAGAGTTATATCAACAATCTTTACTGCATAAATAGATAAATTTATAAGGAAACTAAATGGGTATATTAGAAGACCAAGGGTTAGCATTACTAGCACCTACACCGCCTACTAGAGCAATTAATCCAGATAATAATGCTGTAGATGTAACTACATTGGCTCAATATGATGGCACAGCTCTAACAGATGTTGTACAACCACTCTATGAGTCTAAGGCTAAACAATTAGAAATAGCTGCTGCTGCTAAGCAAAAAGCTATACAAGGACACCAAGCAGTAGCACCGTTTGGAACACCTATTGACCCAGCTCATTACAATGTTGTAGATGATACAATGGCAGATAGAAGTGATAATATAGGTCTATTACTTGGCTCGTCTGTTACTAATTTACTTGGTTCCACAGCTGACTTAGCCGTTGATGGTGGAGCATACATTGCTAGAGGTGCAAATAATCTTTGGGAAGCTATGGGCGGTGATGAGTTCTATTCTAAAGAAGAAATGGACTATGCACTTAAAATGACTGATTTTCTCGGGGACACCGAAGCTAATGATAAACTTTGGGGATATGATAGAACTTCATATCAACAAGGACAAGAAAATGTAGCTAAGGCTGCTGCAGAAGGTAGATACTGGGATGCATTTGTAGGTGGTCTTAATATATCAGGGGAATTATTAGCTGAGTCTATCCCTACTATTGCTTCATACTTTGTTGGTGTTGGTGAGGTTAATTCAGTTAGAGCTGCTGGTACATATGCATATAAGACAGCTCTTGCCAAAGGTATGAGTAAAGCTACTGCTAAACGTATTAAACAAGACGCTGTAAAACAGGCAACTCAACAACTATCGCTTACTAAAGCACTAGTTAATTCAGCTCGTGTAAACGCAGGTTTTATAAATAGTGTAAATCTACAGACAAAAGATAATGTAGAAGAGTTTACTAAAAACAATGGAGGTACACCCCCTAGTGCTACTGATATTAGTAGAATGTGGGCTACAAACTTTGTATTGAATGGCCTAGACAAATGGACGGTTAAAGATATTTTAGGTATGCACAAATCTGGAGCTATGAAACAAGTATGGGGTAAATTGGATAAACCTAGTAAATTCAATACTACAAAAGCTATTGCGTCTGCTACTATTAACCTTGCTAAAAATACGGGGCTTGAGGGTGCCCAAGAATATGCTCAACAATGGGGACAAATCATTAATGAAAATTGGGGAGCCAAAGATACTAAGCAACTTATACAAGTATTACAAGACCCTGATTTATCTAATGAAGCCCTTACTGCGTTTTTCCTTGGTACAGGTCCTGGTGCTCTTATGGGTGCACCACATACTGTAGGTAAAATGGGATTAGACATACATAAAGGTAATAAACTTAGACAAAAATATAAGGCTACTACTAATAATGTTGATGTAGGTTTTGCATCTAAACAAGATAAACAAACTTTTGATACAAAAGTAGAACAAGAATATAATGATGCTAAAAATGCATTTGATACACTTACTAAAGTTGAACAAACAGTACAAGATATAAAAAAAGATAGTAGTAAAAGTGATTTAGAAAAACTAACACATATCCAAGAAATAATAAATAACCCCTCTATGACATCTATGACTACAGATGACCCTTCAGTTAATCTACTTAGAGAGTTTGGGTATGATGAAGTATCTAGTGTGCTAGATGCCATACAAAAAGATGAAGCTTTAGGTCCTTTATTAGAACAGTACTATGATAGTATTAATGGTGTAACATCAGTTGAAACATTAAATAACTTAGGGCAATTTTTAGCTGCTAATAAAGATAAGCTGTCTCCACAAATAAAACAAGTATATAACAAAACCCTAGAATCTCTAAACAAACAAGCAAGCAACCTTGTTAATAGTAGTACTACAAATGTAACTTTTGAAGCAGCCAAGGCTACTTTAAATCGCTCAGGGGATTTAAGTAAAGTTGCACTTAAACGCTCTAAGAAAAATGGTGCACCTAGGCAAGCTATTGGTAAAGCTTCTACTATTATCAAAGATAAATCTTCTAAACCAGATTGGCTACTTAATAGAGTTTTAGGTGTTGGTAAACCATCAGAAGTAGAGAAAGAACTCCGTAAGTATGATGATAAAACACTGGAAAAAGTATATAGAGAAGCTGGTATAACTATCAATAAGACTAAGAAAGAACAGTCCACTATATTAAATGACCCAAGTGTAAATAAGTTATCTAAAGCTCGTGCTCGTATGAGTAAACTACCTGAGCAAGAACAAGCAGAACAAATACACAAAGCTATTGAGCGTATCCGTAAACAGCGTAAACAAGTTAAAAGCACTTACACTAAACAAAAAACTTGGCAAGAGTCTATTAAAGAATTTGCTAATGATAAATTTAGCCAATTAAAAGAAGCTGCTGAAAAGGTACAAGCAGACCGTAAAGCTCGTGAAGCTCAGAAAGCCAAGGATGAGCCAAAAGTACAGACTGAGACAGATAGTAAAACTACTCATAGTACAAACCCTAAAAATAGGGCCACTAAGAAAGACAAAGCTATCCTTAAAGCAGCTAACGAAATGTTTAATAAAATCAAAGATAACATTGATAGTGTGTCTGAGAATGATATTCCTTTGGTTCAGGAAGCTCTAAATATACTAGTTAAAACTGGAAATCTTGGTAAACCTAAAGCAGAAATTGTGCTAAATGCCATAAAAGCTAAGTATAACCAAGTTGAAGAACAAGTCACAAAAGAAAATGTTGAAAATGTACGTAAGCGTCTGCTTGAGATTGGGGAAAACCTAGTAAATAAGACTAAAACCGCTACCAAAGAAGATGTAAAGAATGACCTTAACAAACTTAGTAACGCTATTAATTCTAAAATGACTGAGTCTGAAAGAGAATTTGTTGCTACCTTACTTGGTAAGGCTGTAGCTCTTGGTTCAATTACAAAAGAGGAAGCTACTAAACTATTAGATAAACTACCACAAGGTATGCAGTTTACAAAAGAAGACATGACTAAAGAGAAGTTTATGGCTAAAGCTCAAGAACTATTTAATAAAGGTCTTCAAACTGTTAAAGATACTACTTCTGCTGAGGGTAGACAAAATTTAGAAACTAAAGCATCTAAAAAGATGCAAGATATTAAGAATTCTGAATTAGGTAAAGAACTAACTAAAGACTTTACTAGTATAATGTCTAAAATGTTTTCAGCAGCTAAACAAGGTAAAGCTGAAATATCTAAACAATTTCGTGAATTCAAAGATAAATATAAAGATGTAACCTCTCTAGAAGTTTATGAAAATGTGAAAGAAACCTTCTCTGACTTAGTAAATGGTAAAACAGCTGAGGAAGTAGATGAAATACCGGGTGTAAATACCGATTGTAAATAATAAGGATTACAGATGGCTTGTAATGAAGTACAAATTTTAAAAACAACTCAGGATGTGAAAACTCTTCATAGTTCTGAGGAAGTTAAATCAACTAGATATGATGCGTCTACAATAAAAGATAGTATGTTAGATAACTTATTAAGCAATGATAAATCAACTATGATGAAACAGTGGGAAGAACTATTAGGTGACAAGGGATTACTATCAGGGTTTCGCTCTGTACGTGATAAAACTATGGCACTAAAAACTTACTTAAAAAAGAACCCCTTTGGTAAACGTATAGGTGACTTATCTGAGGGTGAGGCTAGACCAATAGCAATTGCAATTAAGCATTTACATGCTGCTCAACGTTCCGAAGAAGACCTAGTACTCAAGTATAAACTCAAAGCTACTGACATTGCTGCAATTACTGACATTAATAATGATATGACAGATTTAGCAAAGGAAAAACGTATATTCCAAACGTCTTACTCTAATATGGCTCGTACAATTGGTAGAGATATACTTAAATCCCGTGGATATAGACTTGTACCTAGAAGTCAAGAGGGTGTTCGTATAGCTATGGAACAAGAAATACAAGTAGGTGAACAAGCTTTAGCTATGCTTGAAAAACGTGGATTACTTAGTATCAATCCTAATGGTGCTATTATTAATCGTAATTTTCGTAAGGCTGACGGTTCTCCCGACTTCTACAGTGAAACAGAGAAACAGACTAAACGTACAACTACAATTACTGGGATAAAAACTGTTACACTACACTCTTTATTCCCTCACCCAGAAGTTGATGATAACGGTAAAGTTACTGCTGGTATATATAAATCTATAGAAGAGTACTTTGAAGATGTAGATACTTCTTCAGCTAAACTCAAAGCAGTTATTAACTTGGTTCTCCCTTCTAATAGTGCTGTACCCTCCACTGAAGCTCAGCCTATCAATGAAGCAATACAGGATATAGACACTACAGATAATACTAGAGCTGTAATAGCAAAAGCTCAAGAGTCTTCATTAAAGATACAAGGCTTTGCTGCAGAAGCACTACAAGAACTATATAACCTTGTAACTAAGGGAGAATATAAAACTACTAAGAACCACTTAATGGCCCTATCTAAGTATGCCTCTGGTTCTAAAGCATCTAAAAATGTATTTGGTACTATTGACCCAAAAGCTATGTATGATATTTATATGGATGATATGGTAGGTGTGAACCAACAGTATGGGCAATCGACTTCTAAAGTACTCCCAATTGTTAGATTATTTGATGACTTCAATCTACTAGATAAAGAAATATATCATACATTCCAAACAGCTGTACAAAATCGTCTGCATGTATTTGAACAAACACTTAACTACCAAACTGATGCATTTTTTGCTCGTGCTATTCTTGGTTCCCCTGAAGTGCAAGTACTTGGTACTAATGAAATAAATTATCTTATGGGTTATATTAAAGATGAAACTAAACTACAATTAGATGAAATACTTGGCACTTCAAATAGTGCAGATGGTATATTATTAAATGAAATAATGGATAGTTTTAGTAATCCAAATAAATCTGAATTAGCAAAAATACTTGGATTAGGTAAGCTAATGGATAGTGGTAAACTACCAGGTAAGTTAGGTAAGATGAAATCTGCGTGGGAAGTAGCCAACTATTTACAAGCTATTAAAGATATTCGTGATGGCTACTCTAAGGGTGAAGTAAAAACACATTTCCTGGCTAAACCCGATGCTACTGCGTCTGGAGCATTAATCACAGTACTCCAAGCTAGCGGTAGAACACCAGCAGCTAAAGAAGTTGTTGAAGATTTGTTTGAAATGAAACGTAAATTTAATGATAGTGAAGTTGCTGAAGAGTTTAACGATATGTATGAGTTATCTACTAAAGTATTAGAGAAAGAGCTAAAGCGTACTGAAGAGACCCAGAAAGATATATTAGCATCTATAGAAACTGCTGATAAAGAAGTGTTTGATACTATGCGTAAACTAATGGACCCAACTACTGGAGTAGTCGGTGGACCTCGTGATTTGATGAAATTACCTTTTACTAAATTTATCTATGGACAAGCTAAGTACAATAATATACTTGAAATCAGTAAAGAATTAGCAAGTGAAATGATTGATAGTAATAAAGAGCCTTTAATGAAGGATATGTTAGGGCTTAAAGCTACAGAAGACTTACCAAAAGGTTATGAACTTCGTGTAGTACTTATTGCTGCACTTGCAAAAGAGAATGGTGTAGCGGATAAACTTGTTAGTATTGTTGAAGAATCTACTGGTGAACAACTATTTCATGACCAGTCTAAAGCACTTGAAGATATACATAAACTTCTTGAAGACATACGTTTTTGTAAAGAGTGTACTTATGACCAAATTAGAGTTGTACCTCCACTAGCTACACTAGATACTGATAGTATCAATGATGAAGCTATATATGCTAAGACTCGTAGTAAATATGGAGCTACTATTGAAAAATGGCAAGAAGCCGTTATAGATGGTGAAGATGGAGCATTAACAACTATTAAAAAACACTTTCCTAACTTGAACTCTATCAAGGTACTACTACAACATATGACCGATGCAGCTATCTTAGTTCGTGCACTTGATGATGTTTATACACAACCTAGATTCAGAGATTACAAAAATGGGCTTATGTTAAACCATGATAGTGTTGGTTCAACCACAGACTTTGCTATTGCATTAGAAGATGCATATAAACAACAAATTATTGAAGTAAACAAACAGTATGACTTTGTTGAAGCTGCACTTCGTGAATTAAAATATGCTAAATCTCAAATAAAAAATAATCCAGAGTTGCTCGCTAAAGTAGAAGAGCATATAAAAGATACTGAAGCTCAGTTATCTGATATGATTGCTATTAAACAAAATACACTAGGTAATCGTGTAATTGAAACTTCGTTTGGTGTTTCACCTAAAGTTAAAAAAGAAGTTGAAGAATTTAAACCTAAAATTAAACCAGAAGCTAAGGTAGAAAATACAAAAGCAATTGAACCTACACAAGAAAGTAAGTATGATTGGGAAGGTTTATTTTTTATACCTACAAATATTACAAGCCATATCAATAAGTATATTGAAGACCTTAGATACCCTGTGTACAGTGGTAATAAAGATGTAAGTAATGCAAGTAATATTTTAGAATTTTTTGATTTAACCCAAGAAGAATTTAAAGAGTTAAGTAAAAAATTAGATAAACAAAAATTATTATTAGTGGATGAGTATATTAAACAATATAATGGTTCTGATAAACTTAATACTGGTAATCATGCCAGCTATGACCCTTCTACTAATAGTATTACTGTAATTGCTAAAATAGTTAAAGACCCTCGTACAGGTAAAAAAGTATCAGGTATTCAAGCTAAGCAGGCTGCAATAGAAATATTTATGCATGAGCTAGAACACCGTAATACATTCCAATTTTTATCTAATAATTTTCAGGATAAAGATGTACAAGATTTACTTAAACATATGCATCACTTACGTAGTAAAATTCCTACTAAACCTGGCATAAAAGATTATAAAAATTTAGAAAAACATGCTAGAGCTTTTTATGCCACTAATGGAGTAAGTCATTTAGAAGTTTTATTTAATACGGATGATACACAATCTACTCATAAACAAGATATTGTAGCTCTATCTGAATTTATTGCTATACTATATGCTGAACCTGCTTACCGAGATTACTTACTAAATCTAGCTGAAAAACAAGACAGAAAGTCTATAATGACTACTCTCAAAAAAGTAATAAAAAAATTATTTAGTTGGGTAAAGTTAAGTAAAAAAGAATCTGCTAAGTATATTAAATCAGCTGCTCCTAGTGCTAAAGCTAATGAAATAATGACACTAGTTGATACTATACATGACAAAGGTTTAATGTTTAACAGTTCTAATAATTCAACACACCCAGAACCACCTAAAGGTAAACCCCTAAATTTCGTTGATGTAGTGAACCAATCATATGAGCCGTATAACCCAAAGACAAATAAGCCTAAAGGTGTAGGCAAAATAACAGCACCTGTGGCAGATACACTTGTATCTTTAGATGCTAAAATGGCAGAACTTATTCAAAATACAATGGATAGAACTATTGATGTAACAGCTAATAAACTAGGGGCTAAAGCATACCACGAAAAAATGATGAAGTCCTCTCGTATTTATCGTGATACATTTAATGGTATTGCTCGTCAATGGGATGAAAATACACTAATTAGTAAAATTAAAAGATATATCAATCCTGAAAGTATTACTGGATATGGTTCAATGAATAAAATCACTACAGCTGCCCTACATGCTGAAGAGCGTAAAGCTTCATTAGAACAGAAAGAGATTAATGAACTACAAACTAAATTAACTAAACTCTACAATGAGGATGAAGTTAAACAACTGCATAAACTGCTGAGTGAAACTCCTTTATTTAATTTAGATGGAGCCATGATAAATGAATTATTATCTGGTTCAAAATCTATTGATGATGCTATAAATGAGATAGAAACTAGCTCTAAACTAACAGGTAATAGACTGCATAATGCAAGAACTATTGCTAAAGACTTAGCTGAATTCTATATCAATAAAGTTCCACCACGTAGTCGTTATAATACTGACTTAAATTTACCACCAGATATAGCTGATGCTACTAGTAAATTATCTGCATTATATGCACTTAAACTAATAGATAATGTTGATGATATATTTAATAAAATTGAATCGAGTAAAGAGCATAAAGAACTATTTACTAAATTACATGAAATAGCTCTCGCTAATAAAACTTTAGATACTGAGTTGCACTCAACTATTACATATAAAATAGACCAACATAGTGGTAACTTAAATCATATGGTATTTGAACGCAATAATGAAATTCGTGTAGTAACTATGGATAATATTGATAGAGTAATGTCTAGTGGTTTAGGTTGGGAAGTACTCCGTAAACCTACTAAAACTAAAGCTGGTATCATTTATAGAGATGTTGGTGATATATCTTACCAATCTGGTGTAGGTACTAACCTAAAGATGGACCCTAACTTAAATCTTAGTTTACCAAGTAAATTTCAACCTTTAGCTAATAATGCTATTGAGCGTTCAGATAAAACTGCTAAAATAATTCTTACAAATGAAGAATTAGACAAATTAGGTCTTATAAGAAATCCTGTATATTCACTTATTAAAGCCCACACTCATAGAATGATGTTACTTGAAACTCAAGCTATACGTGAAGAGATAGTGAATAAGTTTACTTACGGACCAAATGTGGACCCAAAAGATATAGTTAAAGATATTAAAGATGATAAACATCTATGGTATATTAAAGCTCCAAAGGATACTACTCTTGCTGATATGCCTGATGAAGTTAAATTACGCTATACAGAGGCTCATGCGAAGTCTGATGCAGGTGGGTTTAATGACCAAGTAACTTGGGTACGTAAAGACATCAAAGATTCTATTGAAGGTTACAAAGAAATTCAAATAGGTGAAACTGGGACTACTTTAAATAAAGCATTTAATATCCTTAAAAAGTCTATATTACTTCAAAAAATTCACTGGGTTATTACAGCACCTACAAAAGTTATGAGAGATGCAATATCAAATGTTTCATACTTAATGAGTAGGAATGTACCTGTAAATGTTATATATTCAAAAACTAAAAGAGTTATGAATGAGATGACTGAGTTGAACCAATTAAGAGAAGAATTATTACATGCTGAATTTAAAAATCGTATAAAAACAACTCCTGCTATGGTAGCTCATATAGCTAAACTAGAGAATGATATTAAAACTCATCCATTGGCTGCAGCACATTTTAATGGGTTTATCCAGTCACTAGCAATTGAATTGTCTAGTAAAAATGAGCATACAATTAGTGGATTACACAAAGATATTTCATCATTAATTGGTTATTTATTTAGGGATGACAAAGGTGCCTTAAATATGGGGGGTAAAGCCTTAATGAAAATGAGCAAATTTGGTATTAATGGTGAAGACCTATTAATTAGTCTTGCCAACAAACTTGGTAATAAAAGTAAATCCCCTAGCCCTAAAGCAATGGCAGAAGCTCTTGAAGAAATGGGTAAACATATCAAGGATATAAAAGATAAGGATGATATAGAAGCTTATGTTCAAGAGTACTTAGGAACTCCAGGTACATCTATGGTAGCCATTGGTTCAGCAGCTGTACAGGCGGTAGATGTTATAGCTAAAGTTATTGATTATGAAAATAGTTTAGAGATAGCAGTTAAGAAGTTTAAAAAAGACAATAAGCGTGAACCAAATAAAATAGAATTAAAAGAGCTTAGTGATAAAGCTGCCCAAGATGCCTTACAAAACTTTATTGATTATAAAGTAAATATACCTAGAGAATTTAGATTCTTAGAACAAACTGGTATAACTAGCTTTATATCATTTACCTCAAGAATTCAAAGAGTTATGTTAAGAAGCCTTAGAAATAACCCTGTAAATGCAGCAGTTACAATTGTGTTAAACGATATGTTAAATTTAGAAGGCGGTTCTACAATCTTTGATGCTAATATCTTTGAACGAAATATATTTAAAACTCCATCATTAGGTATGGATGTAATATTTCCTACAAAAATATTGGGATAAAGAGGGCACTAGTCCCTCTTATATCTTGATGCATTAATTTCATATAGAACACTTCCTACAAGAATCAATACATTTACGGCAATTTTAATTTTGCCTGGTGTAAATAAAGCTAACATATCATTGCCTTGAAAATAGGGGATGGTGGACAGACTAGGATTTGAACCTAGGACTAGCCCGTTATGAGCGGGCGACTCTACCCCTGAGTTACCTGTCCAAAAGAAGTGGCTCCAAATGCTGGGCTCGAACCAGCGACAAGATGATTAACAGTCATCTGCTCTACCTACTGAGCTAATCTGGAATAAGTGGGCATTTGAGTATCGTAGTTGCCCTTCTACGCCATGTATTACACCAATGGAGGCGACCAGATAATTAGTCTGGATTTGTAGCACCCAAAGCCAGTAATACTAAGTAAATGACTATACTGCCTGTCTTTTGGGTTGTTGAGTGATATTGTACCACAAAATGTTCAAAAGTTAAAGTCGTTAAACAGGTATAACCTGATGTGAACTCTCGACTGTTTGGTAAGTTCTCCGAAGAGTTTATAACTACCTTGCCCATTATTCCGGACTACTGTATAAGATAGTTTAAGTCGTTACTCATACAATTGACTTACCCTAATTCATTGGGTCAATGTGAGAACTATTACGTTAGTTCACTCTACGGGTACTCTTTGTATCAGGAATACCTAGACTGTACTTGTACCATATATATATTTTTGTTTATAGTGAGTAGTTGGTAGACCCTCATAACTCACTTACTCATATATTGTAGCAGTTTTTTACGTCTCGTCCTTCCTCTACATGAGGGACAACCTTACCAACCGTGCACAGCCGTAAGGACGTCATACTTAACGTTCATCAAGTATTTTCTGTAACTTTGGTTCAGGTGAAAGAAAATCTTTTGGTTTCATTTGTTTACCCTCACTATCCGTACCTACTGATAACTTTGACATATTGGCTTCCATCACAATACCAAGAGCTTTTATTGCTTGTTGAGGTGTTAACCCTAACTTATAAATTGACCCAAATGCAAATACAATAGCATCTAAATGTTTATCAAGTCTATCTACATCTGTTAACTTATCTTTATTTATAGTTAAATTGATAATACCTCTAGATACTTCTTTAGCGGTAGCATCTGTGTCTTCACCTAATTGGTAGGCTAGTTCTGTTAATACAAAACCCTCTAGTGCCTCTTCTATTGGGTAAGCACATTCACGTTCATCATCATAACCTTTATCTAACAAACCAGCTTCTTGGTTGAATTTATATATAGTTTTTAATGGGTGCATATTCATAACTATTCTTTTTCTCCTTTAATGCTTATCTTTGGTTCTAAAAAACCACACTGACTGGAGTATAAAATTACCCCAAACACCTACTAAAATAATCATCTCTGTATCCACTTTAATCTCCTATATCACTATAGTCTGGCATACTATCCATCAATTGTTGTTGTGCAACAATCTTTGATGAGTTAGTTGAAAGTTTAGCTTCCCACTCTCGTATAGCAGCATCTTTTATTTCTAAAGGGGCATCAGATAATTTTAATCTTTCAATTTTTTGTCTAATTTCATAATCTGTCATTGTTGTAACTCATCTACGACAAGTTGAGCATAACCGGCAATATCTCTCCAGTTATCATCATAAGTAGGGTCGCCATTTGCAATACGAGCTATTTTATGAAATATCATTTCTATAGCTTCTGTCATTGCAGGTGTAAATTCTGCTGGTTGCCCATAGTCTACAACATGAGCATGAAATATATCTTTAAACTCTTGTGAAAGTGTAGCATGATTTTTAAACTCACCATAACGATTACCTCGTTGTTTTAAGGTGTCA
>Ga0256837_1001092_pt1 | contig 19375 bp, 19 predicted proteins | sample 4562384metaG_FD_185976 | JGI IMG/M metagenome (GOLD analysis project Ga0256837, IMG submission 185976) | Hydrothermal vent microbial communities from Guaymas Basin, Mexico - 4561-384 | ecosystem: Environmental > Aquatic > Marine > Hydrothermal vents | place: Mexico: Guaymas Basin | collected...
ATTATCTATATATTACTCACCCGTGCGCCACTAATCCACCTAGCAAGCTAGGCTTCATCGTTCGACTTGCATGTGTTAAGCACGCCGCCAGCGTTCATTCTGAGCCAGGATCAAACTCTCCATAATTGTTATGAAAAGATAAATAAATTTAATTACTGATCTTTGCCCAAGATTATAAAATCATTGGCTTTGTTTGCCACAAACTGCGTGAACGGTTTGTGGACTTGTATAGTTATCTATTACTATAGGGAACCAAGAAACCTAACTCCGAAGAATTAAATTGTCTCAGCTACAAATAGAATAGACGGTTGTTGTTATATTAGTTATTTCTAAGTAATACCAACTTAATTGTTATTAAGTTCTCTTACTTGCTTAGTTTTCAATGATCGCAAACTCTCTGAACTCTTCAACTCGAAGTGTCCCTCTTCCCTGTTCTAAACAAGGTGTCTCTGTTTGTGGATGGGAATTATAGGGTGTAGTTGCTTAAAAGAAGCTTAAGGGGTGGAAAGTTTGGAAAGAATTGATTTATCTAATATATGAATATCCTGTTTCACTATTAATCGTTATTGTTATATTTCCATCTGAAGAGTTTAATGTTATATTACATTCGCCTTCAACTAGTCTATTTATTTCGTATGCTTTATTGTAACTAGCTAAAGTTTTATAAATAGGTCTACCTAAATGATCAAAAACTATTCTAGTATCATCACAATTATTACCATTCATTTCGTAACTGTCTATTCCATATGAATAAGTCAAGTTCATTTTCTTATCTACTTTTTCACTTGTATTAATTAAAGAATGCGTTCCACCTGACATATATTTTGATTTATCTAAAATATGTTTTGCTATTTCATCATATGTTACACTAGGCTTTCCATCATAATTACTATCATTAGTATCTGTAAATATACTATAAGCAATTTGTCCACCAGAATCTTTAACTGGTTGAAAAATCAATTGCCATCTCTTCTTATACCAATTACTATCATTAGAATCAAATTTATCATCAACCATGGCTAAATGCTGTGTATACCTAATATGTGATACTAATTGAGTTGCTGCTTCTTGAAGAGGATTTGTTTTTGTATTTGGGAGAACTGTTGCCGCTAATATTCCAATAACAACTATCACAAAAACAAGTTCTAACATAGTAAATGCTTTTTTCATAAATATATCCTAATTATTTTATTGAATAAGTATATCTAAAAGAGATGAAATCTAAAATAAGAGGAAAGTAAAAAATGTATTCAAGGAAAGCTTCCTTGAATACAAGAGAATAAAATTATTTAATCTCTTCAGCTTCTGGAACATCATAAAGAATGTCATCCATTGGGTGTCTGTACATTGGCATTGCAAGTCTTTTTTCATCAAGTACATGACCGATAAAACCGATACTACGACCAACGATAAAGAATGCGTTCAGTGTACCTGATTCAATAAACTCATTGATTTCAGTCTCAGAGTAACCTAATGCTCTCCACATATCTACCATTAAGATACCAATAGTACCATCAACATTTAAGATAAGATTCTCTTTCTTAGATGTAGTTAATGCTTCAACTGTTCTTGCATAATCAAGAAGTGGAGTTGATGGGAAATTCTCAACAGCAAAATCCATAAGACCAGTAACTCTTAAATCTGGATTCTTTAATGATTTGATTCTATGTCCGATTCCTGGAATTGGCACACCCTCACCTTTCATATATTTTAAGAAAGCTTTAGGATCAAGATTATTATCATCTGCATATTTGAAATATTTAGCAGCACCATCAATAGCACCACCAAATCTTGGACCTATTGTTAATAAACCAGTTACAAGAGATTCAACAACTGATTTACCAGCTCTTGCAGTTACTTTTGCATTGTGAGCACCAGAAACAGCAGGACCATGATCAGCAACAGTTTTAAGTACAGTTTCAATGAAATCTGTAGCCCATTTTGGATACTGTTTTTTGAACCATAGAAGTGAAATAACATCACCGATTCCTTTACCAGTTGATGGAGTTGCAACAGATGAGATTGGGAAACCTGCATAAGTACACTCTTCACCACGGTCATCAGAGATAGTACAGATAAACTCTTTACTTCTTCTAACTGTAGGACAAATATTTATTGACGGTTCAGGAATTTCAGGTAAATTCATGCTTTCAAATACTGATTTAATCATAGCTGGAAGTTCGTTGAATGATGTTGGTACATGAATACCAGCTTCTCTCATAGCATTGTTTTTATAATCAGCAGTTTCCATTTCGCCATTTGCAGAAGCACCTGCATGACCAAACTGAACACCAGAATCATAATACTTAGCGATTGTACCAATACACCATGCAATAACTGGTTTAGTGATAGCACCTGATTTAATAGCTTCGATAACTTTATACTCTTCAGTACCACCAACTTCACCAAGAAGAATCATATACTTAACAGCTGGATTTTTTTCCATTCTAAGCATATTGTCGATGAAAACTGAACCAACAAATCTGTCACCACCAATAGCTACACCTTCAGCAATACCATCAGCATTAATAGCTATGATATTAGAAAGTTCATTAAATAAACCTCCTGAACGAGTTACAAGTCCACAAGAACCTGCACGGTGAAGTTTAGAATTAACGATATTAGTGATAGTACCACCAATATTTGCAACTTTAAATGCACCCGGAGTGATAGCACCAACAGTCGCAGGGCCGATAACAGTTACACCTAATTCTCTAGCTTTAGCATTCATACCACGAGCAAGTCTTTCAGGGATTCCCTCAGCAGTAATCATCATAGATGAAAAACCACCAATCTCTAATGCTTCCATAGTTACATCATAAGCAGTTCTAAAAGATGCAAAGTTTAAAAGAACATCAGCTTGTGGCTGTGCTTTTTTCGCTGCTGCTGTTGTTTTGAAAAGAGGAATCATAACTTCATCTGGTCCAAAAAAGAACTTCTCAAATTTGTTTCCACTTGTAGGTGCAACGATAGCAGCAACTGATGGAGTTTTTCTTTGAATTGTATAATCATAATCTAACATTCTTTGGATAGCAGTTTTGTTGTTATTCCAAAAAATCGCTTGTGTGTCTTTAGTATATAGTTGTTCCATATTTTCTCCTTACTTCTCTAGTGCCATACGAACGATGTCAGTAACATGCGTCTCAGGACCATAAACTTCAATGTATAGACCAAGTCTATCAGCAGCTTCTTTAATATCTTTAAGACCTTTCTCGTAGTTAGGTCCTCCACGACGAACATAGATTTTCAAATCAACAGCTTTCATTTTCTCAGCATATACTTCAAATGCTTGAATAATACCTGTAAAAGTTTTTGCAACATCAGTAAAGTTAGCGATAGCTCCACCGATAATCATAACTTTACCACGACCTTGAGGATCTTTTTCTCTAGTCATTAAGTCAAGTAGTGTTTCAGCATAAAACTTAGTTTCACCAGTAGTTGGACCACCAGAATACTCACCATAGTTAGCTAAATCATCGATTCCAGCCATATCAGCAATAGTATCAGCATAAACAACTGAAGCACCACCACCAGCAACCATAGTCCAGATTCTAGCTTCTGGTTTTAGTAGAGTAAGTTTTAGTGAAGCACCTGTTTTAGCATCAGCTTCTTCGATAGCTTCAACTTCTGGAGATTTAGCTTCCATACCAAATGCAGTAGGATATTCAACATCGCCCCACTCATCAACCATCATAAAACCAGCAGTATCATCAAGTTTAGCAACCATATCTAAAAGTTCGATTTTGTTACCTTGCATAACAAAAGGGTTGATTTCAAGGTATGCAAAATTTAATTCACGGTATGCTTTAAAGAAACCGATACAAAATTCAGCAAAATTTGCCTTATTTTCATCTGCTACATCTTTAGGTACATTAGCACGAATCGCTGTTGCAATTTCATCTTCAGTTGCAGTGATTGGAAAGGCTACTTCAGTAACTTTTTCATCCCAATTTTGCTCAATAGCGATACCACCCTCTGCAGACATATAGATAACATCATTGTCACCTACGCATGTAGCAGAAACATAATACTCTTCAGATTGTTCATGAGGAGTAAATGGCTCAACAATAAAATTAGTTAGTTTATCTACCGAAGGCTCACCAGTAGGCTTATCATTTTCATCAAATGAAAAATAAACGCTCTGATCACCCGTAGATTTTTCATCTATCCAAGAAGCAGCTTTTTCTAAAGATACATCACCTGGTTTAGCATCTCTAAAAAGAACTAAATTATTCATACCACGCTTACCAAATAACATATCTGGTTTTGCAACTAGTTTTTTTTCATTTAACCAAGATGCAGTTTTTGCAACCTCTTTTAATTCTGATCCATTTTGAACCATAACAGTCTCGTATGCATAAGTAAAATCTGGAAAATATTTATCCCAATGTTTTGCTAAGATTGACTTAGCATCGTATTCTCGTATCGCTTTTTGAGCCATAGAAACTCCCTATTTTGATATTTGAGAACAATTCTAGCATAGGTTATTTAACAAATATCTTCAATAGTAGTGAAACTTAGATACTTTTATTTGATGTCTGTTTTTGTAACGATTGCACCATATATAATTCTATTTCTGTAACTAATAGTTACATTTGAATTTTTAAAATTTTTTGTTTTATCTTTTTTTAGAATATTCTTATCACATTTAGATATTGAATAAAATTCTAATCTTTTTGCCATCTCATTATCAGTTTTTACACAATTAATATTATTATTTTTTAAATTTAGTGCCAACTCTTTCGCTATATGCATTTTATATGCGAAATTTTTTTTAGGCTTATCTATATATAAATATATTTCTTTATTAAATATAATTATTAAAAAATTTAGTGTCAAAAATATAAAAGACAATCTAAATATCATTTTATATCTATTCCTAAATATATTTAACCTTACTCTATATGATGAATAAAAAGTTTGTGCGCTTGGAAGTAAAGCCATAATTATATATGGAGCAAACTCTTCTATATATATCTTTTGTCTAAGTGATATTAATAACGAAAATACAAGAGGTATACTAGATATAAACCAAATAACATCTATCTCTTTTGTAAAATATCTTTTATACAAAACATAAAAAATATAAATAAATATTATTGGTGAAAGAACTGCTGAATATAATCCAATAGTATCTAATAAATACCCTGCTGGTGCACCACCCGTTTTGATACCATAAAATGAAAATGAAAAAATAAATAAAACTGTATTATAAATAAAAAAACTTTTATCTTTTATATGTAATGAATAAAATATTAATGATAAGAATAGATAAATTAACCCACCATCTATTATTGATAAAACTAATAAAGTAAGGTATACATATTTTTTTTCAAAATATGTGTATATATTTGCAAATAAAAGTAAAGAAAACATTATTAAACCTGCATTATCTATAATTAAAGCAGAACTTATTACACCTGGTAATAAAATAAATATTATCACAAGCCATATTCTATTTCTTTTATCTTTTAAATATTCCCTTGATACATTGTATAATAGTAGTACACTAGATATATGAAGTAATATCATCGGTATTCTTAACCCATAATCTCTATCTTCAAAAATTGACAATGAACTTTGTATAATTAATTGTAAAAAAGAGAAATCGCCATATAGAATTGAAATTTCATGTGAAGATATAGAGAGTGTAGATATTTGATAAAGAAGAACAGAGCTATCTAGTCCTAATATTAAGAATAGTAAGACTCTATACATTATATATTTAAAAAGTTTCCAATAATTTTATGTCCATATTCACTCATTATAGATTCTGGATGAAACTGAACACCATAAATATCTTTATCTTTTATACGAAGAGCCATTATCTCATTATCATCTTCACTAAATGCTATTGCTTCAATGGATAATGGAAGTGTAGTTTTATCTACGATAAGTGAGTGATAACGAGTTGCAACAAATTTTTTTGGTAAATCTTTAAAAATTTCACACTCCTCTACTCTATTCATTATCGATGTTTTTCCATGCATCATCTTTTTTGCACGAATCACATCTCCACCAAAAACTTGAGCAATACTTTGATGACCTAAACAAATTCCAAGGATAGGGATAGAATCTTTAAAATGTTTAATTATATCAAGTGTAATACCAGCCTCATTAGGAGAAGCAGGACCAGGAGAAATAATAATTTTTTCTGGATTAAGAGTTTCTATCTCATCAACACTCATCTCATCATTTCTAATTATCTTTAAATCTGCACCCAGTTCTCTACAATATTGCACAATATTGTAAGTAAAACTATCATAATTATCTATCATTATTATCAATTGTTTTTCCTAATCAGAATTTATATTATTTAAAATTAAGTATATCTATATTGCTCTTTTATTTTACTTATTTATAAATAGTATAAAAGTTAATGAAAACTAAAATCTTTTTTTGTTCTTATATTTTTCTTCAAAGAAAATATATTAAAATATTCAATATTTAAAATTTCATACTCTTTTATCTCTAAAGGAAGTTTAATTTTAAACTCATCTTCTATTTCCTTGCCTAACATAGCTTTAGCTAATGGTGAATGTATAGATATAAGACCATTTTCAGGTTCACTTTCTAAAACACCACATATTGTAAATTTATCTTCTTTATCACTACCTAAATCTATAATTGTAACACTACTACCAAATCTAACTCTATTATGAGGTGAGTTTGAAGGATCTATTATTTGTGATTTTTCAATCATACTATTAAGATAAAAAAGCCTTCTATCTATAAATCTAAGTTTCTCTTTTGCTGCATGATAATCTGCATTTTCACTTCTATCACCTTGAGCTGCAGCAACAAGTTTTTCATTAGCAACCTTAGGTTTTTCAACCTCTAACAAATATTTAAATTCTTCTGTTAAGAGGTCAAAACCCTCTATACTCATAGGTTCTTTCATAAATATTTATTGATTAAAACCAACAATATAGTATGTCTCTTTATTATCAAGTTTATTTAATTGTACTTTAAACTTGTCACTAAAATGTTTGATTTTTTCATGTGCTTCTTGAGCAATTTCTGGACTTGGTGCTTCAATTTTAATTTTAAATGAATCAGTTGAATTTGATAAAGCAATATAAGCATTGTCAACTTTTAATGCATCATGTAAATCCATAATATGTTTTTGTATTTTTTCATAGCCAAGTGTGTTGTTTTCTACTTTCTTCATTTGACTTACTAAAGCCTCATTTGGTGAATAACCTAATTGTCTTAACATTGCATCTCTTTGCATCTTTTATCCTGTTATTATAAATTAATCGAAAATAGTATCACTTTATTGTAAATATTCAGAATAAATTTTATCTCAATAGACTATAATTATTAAAAATACAAGTGAGACACTATGACTGAAGATATACTAAAAAAGATTAAGCAACTTCCACCACTTCCAGAATCAGCAATGCAAATTGAAGCTGTTTATCAGGATCCAGATAGTAGTTTTAACGATATGGTTAAAATTCTAGAAACTGATCCACTTTTAACTGCTGATATTTTAAAAGCAGCAAATTCTCCCCTATATGGTTTTTCTCGTGAAATTAATGCTATTAGTCAGGCAGTTGGTCTTTTTGGAATGGGTACTGTAAGGGGTTTTGCACTTGCAAGTATCGTTAAAAAAAGTTTTACACTTGATTTATCACCATATGGTATTACTAATGATATGTTCTCTGCACTTTCAAAAAAACAACATGGACTTATGACATCATGGTGCTTGAAAAAAGAAAATAGACTTCTTGGTATTTTATCTCCTGCAGCATTTTTAGTTGAGATTGGAAAAGTTCTTATAGCTCAACAAATTATAGCTGAGGGAAAAGAGGAAGATTTTACTAAAGCCTTAGCTGAACTTCAAGATGTTGAAGAAGCAGAAAGATTTATTGTCAATGTAGATACACCAGAAGTTAGTGCTACAATTTTCAAACAATGGAAATTTGAAAGTGGCTTGGTTGATGTACTTGGGAACTGTACTCATCCAGAAGATGCACAAACTGATGATGACAAAAGAGCAGCTGCTATTTTAAATGTTGTTCGTGTCGCTGTACCTACAAACGGAGTTATTACGGATGAAAGTATTATAAAAGCTAAAGAGCTTATCACGAAGTATAAACTTGATATGGAAAGCTTCGAAATTGCAATAGAAAAAGCAAAATAAACAATTGAAATCTTTACTTATTAGACTCACTCTTGGTTTGAGTGAGCAAGACATTACTCCAGATGAACTTCCTATTATAAATAACTACTTAACAAAAAAATATATAACTCACAAAAAAAATATATATAAATTTCACTCTAAATATCGTGCTGGAACTTTAGGACTTGTGCAAAAAGGTACAGCATACTTAAATGTTATTGGTGAAAATATAAAAGATCTTTTTATTGCTGATGGAGATATAGGAACTGCTAAAGAGGGTGATTTAATAATTGCTCAAAGATTACTTGGCAAAAGAGGTACTCCTAGTGCTAAAATAGTAGAAATAGTGGGTCGTGCAGTTAGTTATAGTGTTGCATATATTATAGAAAAAGAAAATAAAAAATCTCTTGTTGATTTAAAAACAGAGTATCCCTCAGGTGTAGAGTTAGCTCAAAAAGAACTTGATTTATATGATTTGGGTGATGTTTTCAAAATAGATAATCAAAACAATACAATAATGCAGAAACTAGGTAATATCTCTGATCCTAAGGTAGACGAACTTATAGTTTTAGCTCAGTTTAATAAACATGACGAGTTTGAACCAGAAGTTTTAGAGATAGCAAAATCATTCAAATCTGTTGATGCTAGTAAATATCCTAAAAGAGTAGATTTAAGAGATTTGCCATTTTGTACAATAGACCCTGTTACTGCAAAAGATTATGATGATGCTATCTATTATGATTTTGAAAACACTACTCTTTATGTAGCTATTGCTGATGTAAGTGAGTATGTTACACCATTTGGTGCCTTAGATAATGAAGCTATTTACAGAAGTTTTTCTATATACCTTCCACATCGTTCTATACCTATGTTGCCAAGACAACTTAGTGAAACTTTATGTTCTCTTCAGGCTCATGTTGATAGATTAGCTTATGTTTTTGAGATTAAATTAGATATTGATTCACTTGAAGTTATAAAATCAAAAGTTTATGAAGCGATTATTCATTCAGATAGAAGATTCAACTATGAAGAGATTGATGATTTTTTTGATGGTAAATTAAAATCAAAAAATGATAAAGAGTTAGAAATATTTGGCTATCTCACAAAACTTAGAACTCTTACAGATAGACTAAAAGAGAAACGACTAAAAGTAGGTTATGACTTTCGTTCAACAGAGTTAGAGATGAAAATAGATGATAATTCAAATCTAATATCTACTACACAAGCCAAAGAAACACCTTCTCACTCTTTAATAGAAGATTGTATGTTACTTGCAAATAAAGAAGCTGCAAAACAATTCGAGCGTGGAATCTTTAGAATTCATGAAGAGCCAAGTCAAACAAAGATTCAAAATCTTTATCAAGAATTAGCTGGAATTGGGATGAATATAGATATAAAAAACTCTATAAAAGAAACAATTACAGATATACAATCACAAGCTAGAGATATGGACTTAGAATCTGAAGTAGATACTCTTATAATTCGAGCTCAAATGCAAGCTAGGTATGCACCATTAAACTCTGGGCATTTTGGCTTAGGCTTTGAACAATACACTCATTTTACCTCACCTATCCGAAGATATTCTGATTTAATTGTTCATAGACTTCTAAAAGCTATAAATAATAACGATACGATTGAAGGCTCTTATGTACTTAGAAACATAGAAGCACTATCTATGACTATTAGTGAAAAGGAGAGAGAAGCAAGTAGCATAGAGGTAGACTTTATGCATAGAAAATTTGCAAGATGGGCTAATGAACATATTGGAGAGATATTTAAAGCTAGAATTAGTGCAACTGATCCAGAAGTGAAAGCCGATTTAACAGATAAGATTCAAGGTGCAAGACTTAATATCACATCAACTGGAGATGTAATTTTATTTGAAGATGTTAATGTGAAAATAGATAAAGTAGATATTCCAAAAGCTAGAATTTATGCTCAAATTATTAGAGAATCTTAATGTACAAAAATGAGCTAGATAAACATATAAAAAATAATTCTATATCTAATAGTTTTGTTTTATTTGGTGAAAGTTCTTATTTTATCGATTTTTATACAGATAAACTCACAAATACAGAGGATGCTTCAACTCTAACATTAGCATATGATGAATATAATTTTATTACTGCAAAAGCACATCTTTCTCAATCTTCACTTTTTGGTGGAGATAATATACTAATAATAAAAAGTGAAAAAAAGATTCCAAAAAAAGATTTAGATATCTTTATAGATTTATGTGAAAAAAACAAAAATAATTTTTTTGTATATGCTTATTACGGAAATGATCATAAAACATATACAAAATCATTTTCTAAAAAAACTACAATGTGTGTTAGATTTTTCAATCCAAAAGATTATGAAGCTCAAAATATAATTGCAGAGATAGCAAAAGTAAAAAATGTGAATATTGATAAATATTCAATCTTAATGATTCTAAAGATTCATAATTATGATGTAGCACTTGCAATTAACGAATTAGATAAACTCAAAGTTTATGATAGAAATATCACGACAAAAGATATAGAAAACTTAGTTTATGGACTTGGTGAGATTAATATAGATGACCTCATAAAAAAAATCTTAGAAAAAAAAGATTTTAAAGATGACTTACAAAATATGTTGAATCATGGAGAGGATGAGATAAGAATTCTTACAGCAATTACATCTTATTTAACTCAATTATATATGTTTTTAATCTATATAAAAATAAATGGTGCACCTAATGCTTTAAAAATACTTGGATACCCTGCCCCTAAATTTATTGTAGATGAAAAAGCAAAACAATCTCTAAAATTTAAAACTGATACATATTATAAACTTCATAAACTTTTGCTAGATACTGAACTAAAAATGAAATCTTCCAATTCAAATAATTCTGCTTTATTACTCTCAACACTTATCCGTGTTCAAAAACTTATATAGTGATAGTAGATGTATAAATTTTTTTTACAACTTTGGCTTAGATGGGCTTTTGCTATTATTCTATTTTCAACTTTATTTGCATCATTTATTAGTTTTATTATTACTATATTTTTGTATTTAACAAATGGGATTAGTGGTTTAAATTCAGAAATTATCTCTGGACTTAAAGATATATATCTATTTTTCTTTCCAATCTCCTTTAGCTTATCTATTTTAATATCACTATTTTTAAGCACAAAATATATTTTTAATAGATGCTATAATAAATATAAATTAGAACTTTTAACTTGTTCAAATAAAGAGGTAATAAAAGTGATAGGGTATGGAGACTTAATAAAAGTATGGAGAAAATTATTTAGTACTATGGTTTGGTTTACAAGTATAATACTTATAATATCTTTAGTTTTCACTACTATATTCACATCATATACAACTCTCTTTGAATGGTTTAATATCTATTTTTTACTTAGTTTTATACTTTTATCAGGATATATCTCGTTAATCATTCTCTCATCAAGATGCAAAAATGTAAAGATTTCAAAATGTTAATATTTTTAGATGTAGAGACAACTGGGTTAGAAGATATAGACAGAATCTGCTCTATTGGTCTAATATTAATAGAAAATAATGTAATAACAAATAGTTATGATTTAATAAATGAAGGCAAAAAAATCTCTTCTAAAGCTTCAAGTATAAACCATATTACAAATGAGATGATAAAAGATAAACCATTATTTAAAGATTCTAATACCTTCAAGATTCTAGATAATTACAATATAGAATCCTCAACTATAATAGGTCATAATATAAATTTTGATATAGAAATGCTTAAAAAATCAGGATTTTTTTTCAAAGGGAATCTAATAGATACATTAAGAATCTCTAAACATCTTATACAAGATTCTCAAAGCTACTCACTACAATTTTTAAGATATGAATTAAAATTATATAAAGAAGATGAAAAAAATCTTTTAGAGTGTCAAGTAAATGAAACAATAACTCCACATAATGCTCTTAGTGATGCTATATGTATAAAAGAGTTATATGATTATCATCTTAAATCTCAAAATATAAAAATGTTACAGATGCTTAGTTATCAACCTGTTTTAATGCAAAAATTACCATTTGGAAAATATGAAGGTAAATTTATAGAAGAGATTTATCTATCTGAGAGAGGTTATTTAGAGTGGATACTAAACTCTATAATAGACTTAGATGAAGATTTGCGATATAGTATCAATTATTATTTAAAAGGTGAATTATGAGAATATATATTGAATGTAAGTCTCCTCTATTGCAAAAATCTTTAGAAATTTTTTTATCAGAATATTTATCTTCAATAAAAAAATGTGACATATTAATTAAAGATGAAAAATGTTTAGATGATTTTAGATGTTTTTATATCTCAACAGATAAAGATTCAGATTTAATAAAACCTTTTTCAAGAACTAAACTAGTTTTAGCCTTAGAAGATAGATATAAAAAAACACAAATAGCGAAACAAGTTATAGAGATAGAATATAGTGATGATGAACCACTTAGCTTTGATATTTTAGAAAAAAGAATAGATAGTCTAACAAAAGAGTATCAAGCAAATATATTAAAAACAATAAGAGCATTTTATGAAAAACAATAAAATTACAAAAAAAATCGTTAGTGGAAAATACAAGGGTAAAACTATAAAACTACCATCAATGGTAACAACAAGAAGTTCAAAAAGTATAGTATTGGAATCTTTTTTTAATACTATACAGTTTAATATTGTAGATTCTACCTTTGTTGAAGTATTTTCAGGAAGTGGATCAATAGGGCTAGAAGCACTTAGCCGTGGAGCAAATGAGATACTTTTTATGGAAAAAGATAGAGATGCCCTTATAGTATTAAAAGAGAATATTAAAAATATAGATGAAGATAGAGTATGTGAAGTTTTTGCAGGGGATAGTTTTACAAATATAAAAGCTGTTATATCTACAATTAAAAGAAAAAACACTGAAGCATACTTTTATATAGATCCACCTTTTAGTATAAGAGAAGGTATGGAGGATATTTATGAAAAGATGCTCAAACTTATAGAATCTTTACCTATTGACAATACAAAACTAATCATTATAGAACATATGACAGGATTAGAACTTCCAGAGATAATTGGAAAATTTACTAAATTAAAATATAAAAAGTTTGGTAATACAAGTTTAACTTATTTTGGAATTAATGAAGATTAAAAGTTTGTGTCAAAGTTAAACTTTGACACAAATAATAGAATTTAGAAGATAGAAACTAGTTAGTATCTTGATTAACTATTTTATTTGAACCAATCCAAGGCATCATTTCACGAAGTTTATTACCAGTTTTAGTGATAAGTTTTTCTTTGTCATTTGAACGCTCAGCATTCATACGAGGATAACCTGCTTGACCTTCTAAAATGAAGTCTTTTGCAAATCTACCATCTTGAATCTCAGTAAGAATATCTCTCATAGCTTGTTTTGATTCGTCATTGATAACTCTTTTACCAGAAACATAATCACCATACTCAGCAGTATTAGAGATAGAATATCTCATATCAGCGATTCCACCCTCAAACATTAAATCAACGATTAGTTTAAGTTCATGTAAACACTCAAAGTATGCAAGTTCTGGAGCATAACCAGCTTCAGTTAATGTTTCAAAACCAGCTTGCACTAGTGCAGTTGCACCACCACATAATACTGCTTGCTCACCAAAAAGGTCAGTTTCTGTTTCATCTTTGAAAGTTGTTTCGATAATTGCAGTACGACCACCACCAATAGCAGAAGCATAAGAAAGAGCTAACTCTTTAGTAGTTCCTGAAGGGTTTTGACCAACAGCGATTAAATCTGGAATACCACCACCACGAACAAACTCAGAACGAACAGTATGACCTGGAGCTTTTGGAGCAATCATAGTAACATTGATGTTCTTCGCTGGATTAACACGACCATAATGGATGTTAAAACCATGACCAAATGCGATAGTAGCACCATCTTTTAAGTTTGGAGCGATTTCGTTGTCATAAATCTCAGCTTGATTTTCATCTGGAAGAAGAATCATAACTACATCAGAACATGCAGTAGCTTCAGCAATAGTAAGAACTTCAAAGTTTTTAGCTTCAGCTTTAGCCCATGAAGAACCACCCTTACGAAGTCCAACACATACTTCAACACCAGAATCTCTTAAGTTTTCTGCGTGTGCATGTCCTTGAGAACCAAAACCAATCATTGCAACTTTTTTGCTTTTGATAAGATCTAAATTTGTGTCTTTGTCATAATAAACATTTAATGCCATTGTTATTCCTTGATAAATTTAAGCTTTGTGCTTAATGTAATTTTTGGCATTATACTAAAATAAAGCAAAAACTTTTATAATGTCATACAAATAAAAGGAAAATTATGAAAAAGTTTAATCTATTTAATGAGATTATTATTGTTAATAAGCAATCTCTATTACAAGCTATTAATCTATCAAAAGTATTTGGTATCAATATTAATGGAGGGATTGTATATGAACCATTTCAAGAAAAAGAAATTTTAATATACAAAGGCTCTTATTCTCCAAATTCAACAAATTTGCTAAATAAATCTACAAATTTTTCATTGACTACAATTTTAGGTAAAAACTATCAAGTTGTTGAAGATAATGATAGAGTTCTTATAAAAGCATTTTCAAACTGGCAAGAGATTATAAATATTAATATCCATAGAGCATCTTATGATGACACAACAGCTGATGGTGTTGCAGAATTTTCATCTAAATCTCTTGAAGATATAGGTTGGCATATTACAGAGTTTAATCTAAGATATAGAAAATTAGTAGAGTTTCTAGAGGCAAACTGTGAGGGAACTATGCTTTGTATAGAACAAGAGGAACCATACCAATTTAGTGGTCTTGGTTTTTTAAACGATGATGAACATGCTACAAAAATTATGTTTGAGTATTGTCAAAAATATGTTCAAAACTGTTTAGATAATGATGAAGATTTCAAAAGAGATGAACTAGATGATGAGCAACTAAAAGCTCTCTCATTTTTCGAATTGTGCTAGGAAATGGCACAATTCATACAAAAAAATTATGCTAGGAAATAATATACTTTATAAATGAACTAATTTCAATCTCTATTTTTCATTATAAATAGAGATAGATGGAAAAGCAAACTCAAGATTATTTTTCTCAAATATTTCCATTATTTTATGCATCACATCCTCTTTCACCTCTAGCCACTCTTCCCAATCAACAGACTTAGTGAAACAGTAAACTAAAATATTAATACTAGAATCTGAAAACTCATCAAGATAAACAAGAAGTGTTTTTTTAATACCCTCGGCATCATCTTTTGAAACAAGTTTTGCTATTTGCTCTTCATTATTATACTGAAATTCAGTATTTATTGTAGCTATACCTCTATGGGTATCAAGCATATTACGAATCTCATTGATAGTATTTTTTATATCACTAGAACTAGAATCATACTTTACACCTAAATTCATTTTGATTCTACGACCAAGTTTTCTCTTGTTCCAATTTTTTACCTCTTTATTTGCAAGAATAGCATTTGGTATTGCTATGAGAGCATTGTCAAAAGTTCTTAAAGTTGTAACTCGTAAACCTATCTCAACAACAACACCCTCTTTCCCATCTATAACTATCCAATCCCCTTGTGAAAAAACATCACTTAGTAAAACTGATATAGTTCCAAAAAAATTAGATAAACTATCTTTAGATGCTAAGGCAACAGCTATACCCCCTATCCCTAAACCAGATAAGATAGCAGTTAAGTCAATCCCTAAAATATTTAAAACAATAAGGAGTGCAATAAGAAATATTATAAAATTAACTATTTTTATACCAACATTAATCATCCCGTATCTTATTTTTTTATCACCCTCTTTAATATCATGAATTTTAATAGTAGCCACTGCATTTAAAACTCTATATATTAACCATATTATAAAAATTGTATACAGTATATTAAAAGATTTACTTATATACTCATCGACTAAAAAATCATTAAATATATAGACTATGAGTTCTATATTTATAAGTACAATCATTATCTCTAATGGTTTTCTGATTCTTGTTAATATACTCGTTGAATATTTTTTTAATAATTTTACACTTATTAAATATTTTTCAATAGCAACATAAACCACTTTTCTTATAAAATATATGAAAGAAGAAACAACAAAAATTAAAATAATTTTAAAAATACTTAAATTATATATCTCTAATATAGGATTTATAATTTTTACAATTTCAAACTGATTAATAAAAAGCACAGAACCTAATAAGTTATAATTAGCATATTTATTTAATCGGTACATTTTATCTTTAAACAGATATATATGACTAACAATATCTGAATTAATCTCTTTAATCTTATAAAATTCAATTATATTTTTTTTTGTTTTAGTGAGTATTTTTGATTTAATATTTAAACTTAAATATTTTTTATAATCTAATAATAATATTTTTTGAAGATTTGATTGATATTTGGAGATAATTTTTATTAATTGTTTATTAAAATTTTCACTACTTTTCTCGTTTAATGCTGTTAAAATTTCTATAATCATCTCATTTTGATTACGAAGTATGGTATAAGTATTTATTTTAACTTCATCTCTTAAAATAGCATATCTGTTTCCAGCTCGTTTATTTATACTAATAATTTTTTTCAGTTTAAAAATTTCAGAATTATATAACTTATTATATTTTATAAAAAGATATTTATTAGTCATTATATTTTCAATGGCATCACGATAACTATTCTCTTGTTTTTGTGCAATATCTGAAATCATCTCTTGAGTAATATTATTTTCTTGCATTTGAGAAATAAAATTTAATTGTTGCTTAACAAATGGACTGTATTCAATTTTTGAGCTAGCATTTAAAAGAAATGGGATAAATAATATTAATAAAATAGATATGTTTTTGATTTGATTTTCCTTAATAGATTTAGAAAATTGGATATGTAAGATTGTGTGGAGTTAAAAATAACTCTACACAATGAAAAATTTAGATTCCCTCTGCTATCATAGCATCAGCAACTTTTTTGAATCCTGCGATATTCGCACCATCCACATAGTTACCTTCAACACCATAATCTTTGGCAGTTAAAGCAACTCTTTTACAAATTTGTTGCATAACTTCTTTTAGTTTATTATCAACTTTTTCAAAACTCCATTTACTCATAGAAGCATTTTGAGCCATCTCAAACTCACTCACGGCAACACCACCAGCATTTGCTGCTTTTGCAGGAGCAAAACAGATTTTATGGCTTAAAAAGTCATTTGTTGCTTTTGGAGTTGATGGCATATTCGCACCCTCTGTTACACTTACAACACCATTTACTATAAGATTTTGAGCATCTATATCGTTCAACTCATTTTGAGTAGCACATGGAAATGCTGCATAGCAAGGGATATCCCAAACTGCATGAGTACCATCTGGATACTCCTCAACAGGGATATATTTAGCTTCTGGATGCTCTTTTACATACGATTCTAAAGAAACTCTTTTCTCTAGTTTTAACTCTTTTAATAGTGCTAAATCAACACCACGAGAATCATAAATTGTACCCTTAGAATCTGTACAAGTTACAGGAATTGCACCAATTTGTTGTAGTTTTTCTATCACATGAAGTGCTACATTACCTGCACCACTAACTGTACAAATTTTACCCTCTAAGGATTCTTTACCCTCCATCTCCAACATAGTTTCAGTAAAATAAACTGCTCCATACCCTGTTGCTTCTGGTCTCATAAGTGAACCACCAAACATAAATGGTTTACCAGTTAAAACACCATCATAAGTTGAAGTGATTTTCTTGTACTCACCAAAAAGAAAACCAATCTCACGACCACCAACACCTATATCACCAGCAGGAATATCCATACGGGGACCAATATATTTATGTAATTCTGTCATAAAAGATGAACAAAACTTCATAATCTCAAAATCACTTTTCCCTTTAGGATTAAAGTCACTACCACCTTTACCACCACCAATAGATAAACCAGTCAATGAGTTTTTAAGAATCTGCTCAAAACCTAAAAATTTTAAAATACCCTCATTAACAGATGGGTGAAAACGAAGTCCACCTTTATATGGTCCAAGTGCATTGTTAAACTGAATACGGTAACCAGTGTTTACTTTGATATTTTGACTATCATCCAACCATGTTACTTTAAATTTTATAATTCTATCTGGAACAACTAATCTATCTAAAATCGCATATTTTTTATACTTTTCATCTGATTCCAACAATGGTGCAATTGAATAAATAACCTCTTCCACTGCTTGATAAAAAACCTTATCTTGTTCACAACCTGTACTCTCAAACTTTTTAATCTCTGTTTCTGCCAATGACATTCATTTTCCTATTTTATTTAATTTTTTAACGCTGTTTTTATCATCATTCTTCGTAAGTATGCTATTTTACTCTGTAATGGTAAATCTTTGGGACAAACATCTTCACAACCCAAAAGTGTCATACAACCAAACACACCATCTTCATCACCAATTAGTTCATAATATTCTTCATCAGTTCTATTATCTCTTGGATCAAGATGATACCTTGCTACTTTATTGAGTCCCACGGCTCCAACAAAATCAGGTTTCATCTGTATTGTACCACATCCTGCCACACAACAACCACATTCAACACATCTATCAAGTTCATAAATTTCATCTGCTAATTCAGGTTCCATTTTTTGTTCAAGCTTATCCACTTGAAGCTCATTCTCTTTATCGTGAATCCAATTTTCAAGTCTTTTGTTTAAACCCCTCATCCATTTTCCCGTATAAATCGACAAATCTCCGATGAGTTCAAAAAGAGGAAGTGGTGCTAACGATATATGTTCGCCTAGTTTTTTTGTAAGAGTTCTACAAGCCAAAGTTGGACGACCATTTACAAGCATAGAACAAGACCCACAAATCCCAGCACGACACACAAAATCAAATTTTAATGAATTATCATGATGTTCTCTTATCTCGTTTAATGCAACAAATAGTGTCATCCCATCAGCTTCTTCTATCTCAAAAGTCTCCATATGTGGAAAATCTTCTGGATCATGTGGATCAAAACGAAGAATACTTATTTTTAAAATTCTCTGTTTATTTTCTTTTGACATCTTTTTCCTTTTTCAATTAAATTTATATACTCTCACAAACAACTAAATCCCACCCATGAAAAACAAGCACTATCTTTTTAAGGATTTTATCATTTTTTATATGCTGAGTTACAAGTTCATCATCTTCATATCTCTCTAATTGTTCTTTTGCTTCTTTTCTTAGTTTTGTTATCTCTGCTTTTGT
>Ga0256837_1001093_pt1 | contig 19365 bp, 20 predicted proteins | sample 4562384metaG_FD_185976 | JGI IMG/M metagenome (GOLD analysis project Ga0256837, IMG submission 185976) | Hydrothermal vent microbial communities from Guaymas Basin, Mexico - 4561-384 | ecosystem: Environmental > Aquatic > Marine > Hydrothermal vents | place: Mexico: Guaymas Basin | collected...
TTTCTCTGCTCTATCATATCTTTTTGCTTTAATAAAAGCTAAAGAAGTTTTTAATAGTAGTTCTTGTTTTTTTGTATATTCTAAATCCGGTTTTTCAAGTAATGCTACATTGTAGTAAACATAATGAGGTACGAGTTTATATGAAAAATCTTTTGCAATTGCTGATGCTAGTTGTTGTGATGCCATCATTGTCGAAGGTAGCGGGCGTGAATCATCATTACAGTGTTTCCATGCTGCAGTTCTATTGATAGTGTCAGCGTAGATGATGTCACCTTTTTTTGTATCAATCATTCTTATCTCTGCATCTAAACCAGCAACTCTTTTTGTACAACGTACACGTACATCCCAACAGCCATTTTTGTTACATTTTGTTCTTGTTTCATAAAAATTTGTATCTGAAGTTGATGCATTGCCTGTTTTTCCAGAAATGATTGCCTGTGCTCCAAGAAGCTTACCAACTTCTGTTGCAGTACTTGGATCAATGAGTCCACTTGTGCCAATTTTTTGTTCACGTAAAACTTTGTTTAAATCTTGTCTGCTGACAATTGTAAAATATTGTTTACCATCAAGCTTATGTTTTGCTAAGTCCGCTTCTATTTTTCCAGAAATATTTGGTTTGTCATTTTTGAAAGAGGTTACCGCTACTTTTTTTGTTAAGGCTGCTCTTGAGACTTCTGCTGGTTGTAGTGCTTTTATAGTTACTTTCTGAGCACATCCACTCATTAATAGAATTGCACCAAGTGCTAACAGAGTGCCTTGTTTTGTTAGTTTCATTTTAATTTACCTTTTTTTTAAATTGCCGAATTCTAACATTCTTAATGTTAAAAAAATCTAAAATTAAATATAATATTTTTATGAAAAAATATTATAGTTATGAAAATTTTAGAGGCGATACAAAAAAATTAATTGGCAAAGTTAAAGCGTTTGAAGCTGAGGCTATTATTGCAATAGCCCGCGGAGGTTATACGCTCTCTCATGCAATGGCAGAGGGCTTAAATATTCGTGATGTGCAGAGTATTCGAACAGAGTTGTATGACAAAGAGTGTAAAAGAGAGACTCTGAGTCTTTTTGGGAGCTGTGATATTGGTGTAAAAAAGGTTTTAGTTGTTGATGATATAGCTGATAGTGGAGAGACTCTGGCATATATTATGGAGTATCTAGAGCAAAATTTTCCTGCAGTCACTTTTAAGTCAGTAACGCTTTTTTATAAAAAAACTTCTATCTATGAGCCTGATTTTTGGGTTAATGAAGCGGATGCATGGATAGAGTTTTTTTGGGAGAAAGATTTCCTTTAATGTGCTTTGTGTCCGCTGTGGAGTTTTGTAAAATCTGTCTCATAAATATATGCAGCTATATCTTCTAAAACATCCTTTTCGTAAGCGAGTTGTGGCATAAGCTCATGCTTTTGGACGGCATCTTGCATAATAGATGTTTCGCGTGAGGGGTTTGCTACCCACTGAGAGAGCTGTTGTACAAAATCTTTTTTATTTGGAAATGCAGTGAGATATCTTTTGCGAACTTCTATCATTGCCGGAGCAGACTTTTCTTCAAGTTCGTAGTGGCAAGTTACGCAGTTACCGTGAAAGAGCAGGGAACCTATTTCATCGGAGGCATTAAGTGTGAGAGAAAGAAGAAATAGAGCGAGAATTTTCTGCATTTAACTACGTGCCTTTTTTATCATCTCATACGCCTGATTAATCTCTTGGGTCTTTTGTGTTGCTTCTTTGATGTAGCTTTCACTTTTACCTTGAGATTTAATGATGTCAGGATGATACTGTCGCACAAGTTTTCTGTAGGCCTTTTTGATTGTTGCCATGTCATCATTGGCAGATACACCTAAAAGTCTGTATGCGTCATCAATGTTGTTTTGCGGTGATGCATTTTGCATCATCTTCTCAAACTGATCAAAAATTTTATGATAGGCTTGTGGGTCAAATTGCATTGCTTCTGCAATGGTTGCAAGGATTTTCTCTTCACTTTTACTTACTTCACCATCGGCAAAAGCAAGTTGGATGAGAAACTGCATAAATTGATGCTGCATTGCTTGTGAGCGTTTTGTTGCGTGAGAGAGTGCGTGAGCTAAGTGTTCGATGTTGTCAGTTCTGTTTTTCTCTTCATTGAAAATTTCTTTTAAGATCTCTTTTGTTTTTTGCGGTTGAGGAAAAACTGATGATATATCATCAAGCATATTTGAGATAAGCTCAGCTTCGAGTGCATCAACACGTCCGTCAGCTTTGGCAACCTTCGCGCATAGTGCAACAAAGAGTCCAAGTTCACTTCTTCTGAGTGATTCATGAGAGGCAGAAAAATCTTTAAAAGCCTCTTTTGAGTACTTTTCATATTTTGCATAACTTTTAAATACATAATAAAAAATAGCACCAAGAAGCGCAAAAAGTAGTATATTTCCCATCAATTTCCTTTACCATAGTCATTCGTAGTTTTATGAAATTATACAAATGAAAAGAAAATACAAGGTACGAATTGCTACTAAGCGTATGTAAAATGCTACAATTCGCCTTATGAAACGTCTTAAAAATATAAACAAGGGTGTAAAATATATGCTAATTGCAAGCTTTACATTCGCAATTATGGGAGCTTTTGCTAAACTCGCCTCAGAGCACATGAGCTCTTTGGAAGTTGTTTTTTTTAGAAATATTGCTGGAGTTTTTTTGGTGGGTTTGGCAGTGCTGAAAAAACCGATGCAACAGCAGGGTGGCAAACCTTTTTTACTCTTTTTTCGTGGTTTTATGGGTTTTGTGGCACTGCTTGCCTTTTTTTATAATATTGCCCATATCTCACTTGGTGATGCGATGACATACTCAAAGACTTCTCCTATCTTTACGGCAATCTTTGCATGGCTTTTCTTGCGTGAGAAGCTTAGTGTAAAGGCTTGGATTGCTGTTTTTGTTGGTTTTATCGGTATTGTTTTTATAACGCAACCGAGTGGAATTGGTTTTTCAAAGTACGATTTACTGGGAATTTTTTCTGGTGTTGGAGCAGCACTTGCCTATACCTCAGTACGTGAGCTCAAACAGTTTTATGACACAAGAGCCATTGTTCTTTCGTTTATGCTAACAGGAACAATTGGTCCAATTTTACTCTTTGTTATCTCGCCTTATATTCATATTTCTGAACTTGATTTTATGTTGGGAGAATTTGTAATGCCTAAAGGCGTTGTTTGGTTTTATGTGATTGGAATGGGTGTTTTGGCAACCATCTCACAAGTGCTGATGACTAAAGCGTATGGTGAGACAAAAGCTGGAATTGTAGGTGCAGTAAGCTATACAAATATTCTTTTTTCTATTATTGTCGGGCTTTTTTTGGGAGATGCTTTACCATCTGTAACAACGGCGTTTGGAATAGTGTTGATTGTATTTGCTGGGGTAATGGTTGCTAGAGCTAAATAAAGATTAAAAAGAAAAAGGTATAATACATTTGCCACTAGCCAAAGCTAGGGCAAAATATTCAGCAAGAGGAGGAACTTATGAAAAAGTTCCAACTGAAGCTAACCTTCATAGTCTGGAAACTAAAGGTTAACTTTAAGGTTGAAAGGGTTTAATCCCTTTCAACTCTTGCTGAAATTATAACATAAATAATAAAATTAGAAAATATTTAAAATTAAAAATGGATAAAAAATGAAACTATTAGCTGGACCTTGTGTTATTGAGAGCCAAGAGAATATTTTTACAATTGCAAAAGCCTTGGAAAAATATAATAATGATGCGACAATAGACTTCTATTTTAAAGCAAGTTTTGACAAAGCAAACAGAACATCACTGGACTCTTTTCGTGGGCTTGGTATGGATGAAGGCTTACGAATTTTGCAAAAAGTCAAAGATGATTTTGGCTATAAAGTGGTTACGGATGTGCATGAGTCAATACAAGTGCCTGCCGTTGCAGAAGTTGTAGATATGCTACAGATTCCTGCTTTTTTATGTCGTCAGACAGATCTGCTTGTGGCATGTGCAAAAACAGAGCGTGAGATAAACATTAAAAAAGGGCAGTTTTTAGATGCTAATGCAATGCAGTACCCACTTCTAAAAGTCCTTCAGACACGTGGATGTTCGGAAGCAAATTATGAAAATGCACAAAAACACGGAGTTTATCTTTGTGAGCGTGGTAATACATTTGGCTATGGCAACCTCGTTGTAGATATGCGTAACCTTGTTTTGATGCGAAAATTTGCACCGGTTATCTTTGATGCAACGCACTCTGTTCAGATGCCAACGGCAGAGAATGGAAAGACGGGTGGAGATAGTTCTATGGTGCCATATCTGGCAAGTGCAGCAGCGGCAATTGGGGTAGATGGTTTCTTCTTTGAGACTCATTTTGACCCAAGTATTGCGCTCTCAGATGGTCCAAATATGCTCAAACTTGACGAGTTGGAAAAACTCATAGTAAAAATCAAAAAAATTCAAGAAATTAACTAAAAAGGAAAAACAGATGAACCTAATCGAAGGTAAATTAAAAGTAGTAAATGGTAAAAAAATAGCGATAGTAAGTACACGTTGGAATCACTTTATAGTGGACAGACTTGTAGAGGGTGCAAAAGATGCGTTTGACAGACATGGCGGTAAACAAGATGATTTAACACATGTTTTGGTTCCGGGTGCATTTGAGCTTCCAATGGTCGTAGATCAACTTCTTAGCAGTGGCAAATATGACGCTATTTGTGCCCTTGGTGCGGTTATTCGTGGTGCGACACCGCACTTTGATTATGTTGCAGCAGAGGCTACAAAAGGGATCGCTTCTATGAGCCTGAAATATCAAAAACCGGTAAGTTTTGGGCTTTTAACAACAGACACTATTGAACAGGCAATCGAGCGAGCAGGAACAAAAGCAGGCAACAAAGGTTTTGAAGCAATGACAACGGTCATTGAGATGTTAGATCTTTACGAGGAGCTGTAATTATGGCAACAAGACATCATGCAAGAATGGCAGTTGTAAGCCTTTTATACGCTTTTGATTTGGGAAATGGAAACACTTCTGAACATACAACAGAAATACTTGAAGAGAAAAAAATCCGTAATAAACAGCGTGATTTTGCACTTGATCTTTATGAGGGTGTTATGGCACACTTAGAAGAGGTTGACAAGGCAATTATTGAACATCTTAAAGATTGGGATTTTGAGCGTTTGGGTGCTATTGAACGTGCTACGCTTCGTCTTGCTGCGTATGAGATTTTATTTGGTGAGCTTGACTCTGCTGTTGTTATCAATGAAGCAGTAGAGATTACAAAAGCTTTTGGAACAGAACAGTCTCCAAAATTTATTAATGGTGTTTTAGACGCTATTGCAAAAGATAAAAAGTAGTTTTATGAAAAAAACAGTTTTTCTTTTTGTGCTTTTTGCGAGTTATCTTTTTGCTGCAAATGTGTGTATAGTCTGTCATAAAGGAATAGCCGATATTCGTGATAGAAACTCCTCTATGATGAAAGCTATTCTGAGAATTGCAGATAAAAGCGGAAATCCTGGCAATGACTGTATAGTTTGTCACGGGGGAGATCCCAAAAGTACAACAAAAGAGTATGCACACAAAGGAACTGTAAGCTATTTTAAAAACCATCCTGGACCAAAAGAGTATTATCCTGCACCGGGAAGTACGTGGATAAATCAAAATACCTGTGGTATTTGTCATCCAAATCAAGTGGCAGCACAGATGAACTCTTTGATGATGACCGAACAAGGAAAAATTCAAGGAGCAATGTGGAGTTTTGGCGGTAAAGAGGGATATAAACACAATACTGGAAACTATAAAACAAAAAATCCTGCTGATCCACATGCTAGACTCGGAACAGATACATATCGTGCTTATATGCAAAAACTTGCAAAAATGGAGCCTCAGGCATTTCCAAAAGAGATGAAAGAACTTCCTGCTGCACCAAGTGTTGAAGAGATTCATAAAGATCCTTCACTCGCGGTCTATACTTACTTGCGTCAAGAGTGCCTGCGTTGTCATACAGGAAGTAAAGGACGTTCTAAACGGGGCGATTACAGAGGTGTTGGTTGCTCTTCTTGTCATATGCCTTACTCAAACGAGGGTTTGTATGAAGGCAGTGACAAAAGCATCAAAAAAGGTGTTGCAGGGCATCTTCTTTCTCATCAAATTCAATCCTCACGCAAGGTAAAAGTAAAAATTCATGATGTAGAGTACAGCGGTGTACCGGTAGAAACATGTTCAACGTGCCATAATCGTGGTAAGCGTATTGGCGTGAGTTATCAAGGTTTGATGGAGAGTGGATATAAAGCAACATTTGATGACCATGGAAATCCACAACCAAAACTGCATACAAAACGCTACTTGCATATGAAGTCAGATGTGCATTATCAAAAAGGGATGTTATGTCAAGATTGTCATACTTCTAATGATCTGCATGGTGATGGCTTTTTAAGTGGTGCAAATGCTGGTGCCGTTGAGATAGAGTGTCAAGATTGTCATGGTACTACAAAAAAATATCCTTGGGAACTGCCGCTTGGTTATTCAGATGAGTTTAATACAACCGCAGCAATAGGAAAACCAAGAGGTGTTACACAAACAGTTGCAAAATATTTGAAGCAGGGTTATCTTCCAAAAGATAAAGGAGATGGTTATATTCTTACTGCTCGTGGAAATCCTTTGCCAAAAGCGATTAAAAAGGGCAACAAGATTATTATGCACTTGGCAAGTGGTAAAGATATAGAACTCAAACCGCTTAAATTGCTCAAAAAAGAGGAGAGACTTTCCAAAAAAGCACTGGTTGCTATGGATGTTATTGATGCCCATACAAAAGATATGGAGTGCTATACGTGTCATGCAACTTGGGCGCCACAATGTTATGGTTGTCATGTAAAGATTGACTATAGTGGCGGTAAAAACAATCCTGATTATTTGATGGCTTCTCATGATCATGATATGCATGGAACAACAGGCGATATGCGAGATTTGAAAAAGTATCTTATTCCTGGAAAGGTGACTGAAACACGCTCTTATCTGCGTTGGGAAGATCCTGCACTTGCACAAAACGGTGAGGGCAGAATAGCTCCAGTTATTCCCGGGTGTCAGACAACTATTACGGTTATTGGCAAAGATGGAAAAGCACTGTTGCAAAATCATATTTTTAAGATCCCAAATGTAGAGGGTGCTGGTAAAGAGGGACAAAATGCTATAGATATGGCTCCTGTGCAACCTCATACAATTCAAAAAGAGTCACGATCTTGTGAGAGCTGTCATGTTTCTGCCAAAGCACTTGGACTTGGTGTTGGCGGTGGAAAACTCAATGCCGATCCGAGCAAGACAACCATAATGGATTTGATGAGTGCTGATGGTAAGATAATTCCACAAAATGTTGATGAGCAGATACCGGCAATACCAAATTTAAAATATGACTATTCGCAATTTATAGATGAGAATGGGACACAGCTTATGACAGTCGGTCACCACTGGAAACTTTCACAACCGCTTGATAAAGCACAAAGAGATAAGTTAGACCGTCGTGGAGTCTGTCTCTCGTGTCATAAAGATATTCCCCAAGGGAACTTGGCAGTCTCAGCAATGACGCATATTGCAGAGATGGCTGAGCTTAAAATCGACAATAAAGAACATCAGAGTATTTTAAATAAAATTCTTAATCTTGGAGCGTTCTTTCAAGTGATAGGTGGAGGGTTTGTAATACTTCTTTTGCTTTATGTAGTTTATAGAAAATTTATTAAGAAAAAATCAATAAATCCAATGAGTAAGGGATGGAAATAATGAAAAAAATCATATTGATGTTGAGTTTGGCTATGGCACTTTTTGCCAATGACATTATTATAAAAGAGAGCCACTGTAGCGTGGATGACACTATAAGGAATATAAAAGAGAGTATTAAAGAGCGTGGTCTGACACTTTTTGCCGTTATTAACCATCAAGGTAACGCTGCTTATGTAGATATGAAGCTCAATGCTTCAAAAATGATTATCTTTGGCAGCACAAAAATTGGTACACCTTTAATGCAGCAGGATATGCTTGTTGGACTTGATTTGCCTATTCGAATACTTGTTTTTAGAGATAGTGACGGTAAGGTGAAAATGGCTTATAGAGATGGTGTATGGTTGGAAAATAAGCATGTTATTGATGCACCAAAACTTGTAGCAAAACTCAACAAAGCACTTAATGATATCACAACAAAAGCGGGACAATGCAAAAGAGACTAACTAAAGAAGAAGCACTTGATCTGATTAGAAATGCAGATCTAAAAACACTAGGAAAGATGGCAACAGCACGTAAACGTGAATTGCATCCAAAAGGGATAACAACATTTGTTATTGATAGAAACATTAACTACACAAATATTTGTTGGGTTGACTGCAAGTTTTGTGCTTTTTACAGACATGAAAAAGATGCAGATGCTTATGTGCTTAGCTTTGATGAGATAGATGCAAAGATAGATGAACTTTTGGAAATTGGCGGAACGCAGATACTTTTCCAAGGTGGTGTGCATCCAAAACTTCAAATAGAGTGGTATGAAGATTTGGTAGAGCATATTCATACAAAGTATCCAACAATTACCATTCACGGCTTTAGTTCGATTGAAATTGATTTCATTGCTAAGGTTTCACGCATAAGTGTTGAAGAGGTTTTAGAGCGTCTTCAAGCCAAAGGTTTGGCTTCTATTCCGGGTGCGGGTGCAGAGATACTTTCTGACAAAGTACGTGACATTATTGCTCCAAAGAAGATAGATTCGGATGTTTGGATAGATATTCACAGAAAAGCGCATAAACTTGGCATAAAATCAACGGCTACAATGATGTATGGAACAGTTGAAAGTGATGAAGATATTGTTGAGCATTTTGATATGATTCGTCGTCTGCAGGATGCGACAGGTGGTTTTCGAGCTTTTATTATGTGGAGCTTTCAGGGGCAAAACACAGAACTGCTTCGCCTTATTCCAGATATGGAAAAACCGTCATCAAATCGCTACTTAAGACTTTTGGCAGTTGCACGGCTTTACCTTGACAATGTGCCAAACATTCAAAGCTCTTGGGTAACACAAGGTCCGTATATTGGGCAGATGGCACTGCGTTTTGGTGCAAATGATCTTGGAAGTACAATGATGGAAGAGAATGTTGTAAGCTCTGCTGGAGCTGCATTTTCGATGGCAAAAGATGAGATGGTGCACCTTATTAAAGATATAGGTGAGACAGCGGCAATACGAAATACAGCGTATGAAACTTTAGAGATATTTGAGTAATGAAAAAGATAATTGTAATAGCATTTTTATTAATAGGACAGATTGTAATGGCAGCGAAAATAGAGAGTATAGAGGTAAAAGGAATTACTATTCCACTGATTTTTGAAGAAGATGCACGTTTACCGATTGTAAATACACAGATTGTTTTTACAAACTCAGGAAGTATAACAGACAAGAAGATAGCAGGTCTTGCAAAGTTCTCTGCAAAGATGCTCAATGAAGGCAATAAAGAGATGGGTGCAAACGGATTTGCAGAGATGCTTGAATCTAAAGCAATTCATATTGCAGCTTCAACGGGGAGTGAAACATTTGTCATAGAAACGGGTTCACTAAACGAGCAGTTTAAAGATAGTATGAAGTATCTTAAGATGCTTTTAACAGAGCCAAACTTTACAAAACGTTCACTAGAAAAAGTAAAGACAATGACAATGGGAGCGATCTCACGCAAAGAGAATGATTATGACTATATTGCTTCCAATGCTCTTAAAAAATTGCTTTTTGACGGAACAGTTTTAGCACAACCTTCCGCAGGAACACTAGAGAGCGTAAAAAATATTACATTAAAAGATGTTGAGAGCTTTACAAAAGAGCATCTTGTTCTCTCACGTGCGATTATAGTTGTTGGCGGAGATGTAGATATGGAGGCTGTTAAAAAGCAGATGAAAAAAGTGCTGAAGGTTCTACCAAAAGGTAAATCTGAACCATTGTCTCATTATGAAGCAAGCAGTGATGCAAAGACAAATATTTTAAAACGTGCAACAGAGCAAGCATATATCTATTTTGGTTCACCATATAAAATGGCTGTAAATGATGAGGACTACTACAAAGCAAGAGTGGCAACATTTATTTTGGGAACAGGTGGCTTTGGAAGTCGTTTAATGGAAGAGATACGTGTCAAACGAGGTCTTGCATACTCTGCATATGCACGTGTGCATGTGAGTAAATCTGTAAGTTATTTCAACGGCTATCTTCAGACAAAGATAGAGTCACAAAATGAGGCAAAAGAGACAGTAAAAGAGGTTATAGCAGATTTCGTTGTCAAAGGTGTAACAGCAGATGAACTTGAACAGACAAAGAAATTTCTACTTGGAAGTGAGCCACTACGGGTTGAAACGATGAGTCAACGCCTTAACCGTGCATTTATGGATTATTACAAAGGCTTTAAACCAGGACACTCCCAAAAAGAGCTAGAGAAGATTAAAAATCTCAAACTTGATGATTTGAATGCATTTATAAAAAAACATAAAGAGATTTTAGAGCTCTCTTTTGCCATTGTTACGAAGTAAAGGAGCTTTTTAGCAGAGCTTTTTTTATAGTTACTGGGGATATTATAATGTTAGGGCTTTTATTGTAATTTATTTGTAATAATTTTTATCTAAAATTTCTATATGAAAAAAATATTTATAGAAAATTATCAAATAATAAGCTCTTTTGCTATTTTCAGCCTAATATTGATTTTGCATATGCAATTTTATAAAGCTATTATTTTGTTATTGGAGTTTATTGTAATACTTGAAGTTGTAAAAATGATAGCAGATTTTATAGAGAAAAGAAAACTTAGACTTCGTTTTATCATAGATGTCTTTATCATTTTTTTAATCAGAGACGTTATTATAAAAATAACAGAACCATCATACAAAGAGCATGAGATACTTTTTTTACTTTTCGTGGTGTTTGTCTTTTTTATTTTTAGAATTTTAGCGTTAATTTATAGTCCTTCAATTACGAAAAAAAGATAATTTTTAGTTCTAAATTTTTCTTAGAAGAATATTTGTAAGTATCTGATATAATGCCCCTAAAAATCAAGTGAATGTTTATATTTTAATGGTTTTATAGCTTCCCGCAAGGGTAAAATCTTGGTCTCCTCGTACTTGTTATATCTTTCGTGATTTCCAATAGTTGGGTTTTCTTTGAAGCTGCATAACTGCTAAGACAATTATTTCGTTATCTTTTTGATAGTAGATTACACCAAAGGGAAAACGATTTGTTAAGCATCGTCTTATAGCTCCATCTAGTTTTTGCCAAGCATTTGGAAATTCTATAATTCTTTGGATTGTTTTATAAACTTCATGTGCAAATTCTAAACCTAAATTAGTTTGACACTCCTCATAGCAATCTACTGAAGCATTAAGTTCAGCCTCTGCATCAGGATGAAAATAGTATGTCATATTATGTGTTTAATCTTTGAGAGATTTTTTTAAAAACTTCATCTCCATCAATAAGTGAAACTTGATTGGTTTCTATTTCCTTTTTACGTCTATTTACTTCTTGAATCCATAAAGAGTCTATTGCAGTATTTGGAGGTGTTATGCTTGCTAATATCTTATCAACAATTTTAGTTTTTAAATCTATTGGTAAAATATCTATTTCTTCAAATAGTTGTTCTTGTTTTAAGGCTAACATATTGAGCTCCAAATTTTAAATATGTACAATTATATCAGAATAGTGTATTTTTTTCATAAATGAGCTTTTTGATTTTTACCTATCTTTTGATGTTCCTTGGATATAACGGTGGTACGTTTAGGGTTCAGCTTCGCCGTTGTACGTTTTTGCAAAGTGAACTATTTATTCAACAAAAATTTTATCTAAAAAAGTTCCTATAATTAAAATAAATAAACAGAATTTTGTATATTATTTTGTAAAAATATGACAAATTGAAATAAAATTATTATAAATGATAAAAAAAGTATAGAATTCTTAAAAGTTAAATGTTTGTTTAATGCTTTTAGAGCCAATAACAGAATATTTATTATGGTCTGGCACTTATTGTCTGAAATCTTACATAACATACAAAATATTGCTTAAAGTTTTAACAAGATATATAGTAAAAAAAGCTACAATAACACTAAAACGGCGGAATATGGCACAGACACTTATTGGGCAGATTGATAGAGTTCTTTTTGAGGGTGAAGATGGTTTTTTCATTGCAGTTTTAAAAACGGGTGAGAAGATTAGCGGTATTTATTATGAGAGTGCCATAGAAAACATCAAAGGCTCTGCAATCACTTTAGAGGGTGAGTGGCATGAGCATAAGAAGTATGGGCGTACTTTTAAGTTTGATGCTATTAAGGTAAACCAAAACGAGCTCTTTTTCTTTCTCAACAAAATTATAAAAGGTTTTACAAAAAAACTCTCAGCTGAGCTAATAGAGCATTTTGGTGCAGAGGAGCTTGTCAATATTTTAGATAATGATATTGAGAAGCTTCTAGAGTTTAAGGGCATTAAAGAAAAACGTCTTAAAAAGATTCAGTCCTCTTGGAAACAGTTTCGCTCTATGCGTGAGCTTGGTGAATTTCTAAGCCCTTACAATGTTTCCCCTGTACTACTCACTACAATCGCCACTGCGATGAAAGATGTGAATGAACCCTGCTCTAAGATTAAAGAAAATCCCTATCTATTAACTTCTATTAATGGCATTGGTTTTAAGCGTGCAGATGAGTTGGCTCTAAAGATGGGCATAGACAGCGAAGATGAAAACCGCATTAGCGCTGCTATGGATTATATGCTGCTTGATTATTGTGAAGCAAACGGAAACTCCTGTATTGAGAAGTCTCTGCTCTTTAGTGGGCTTGATGAGTTGTTGGGTTTTTATCAAAAAGAGCATCTTTATGAGGCGGCTTTGGTTGAGCGTGTGAGTGAAGGGAGCATTGTTTTGATGAAAAACGACCGCCTCTCTCCTGGACGACTGTATGATGCCGAGAAATTTTTGCATGATACATTTACAAAGCGAGCAAAACTTGACAGCGGTGGATTTGTGAAAGATTTAGAGGCATTTTTAGCAGATTCTGAGCTTAAACTTGGTGAGCAGCAAAAAAAAGCAGTAGAAATCATCAACAATGGTGCGAGTCTTCTCTTCTTGGTCGGTTATGCCGGAACAGGAAAAAGTACAACATCTAAAACAATACTTGAACTTTTAAATACTCGTTATGACAATAAAGAGATTATGACTTGTGCACTTAGTGGCATCGCTTCGCAGCGTATTAGTGATACAACAGGATTTGAGTCGGCTACAATTCAATCACTGCTTGTAAAACATGAAGAGAGTGATAAATTTCCCTATTCGGTAGTGCTTATTGATGAGGCTTCTATGATAAACTCTTCGCTCTTTGCGCGTTTGATGGGAAAAATTTCAAATAAGGCTATTGTTATTATAGTAGGAGATGATGCGCAACTGCCTCCAATTGGAGCAGGGAATGTGTTGAGTGATGTGCTTACTTTAAAGCTAGCACCCATTGTAAAGCTCACGCAGATATATCGTCAATCTCCAGAACAAGCCATTACACTTATAGCCAATCAAATTCGTCAAGGCGAAGTGCCGCAGTATCGTGGGAAGTATGAAGATTTCGAGTTTGTAGATCTCAATATCGCCAACTACTATGCACTGAAAAATCAGCTCACGCAAGAGGAGTTAAAGGCGTTGCGTGAGCAGAACTCGCAAGATATAATTGCTGAGATGCTGCATCGTGTTGTGGAGAGCATTGAGAAGGCTCGCTATCGTTTGAAGAATAAACAGATAAAAGAGTACCTGAACTATTTTCAAGTCATTACTCCGATGAAGGGTGGCACACTTGGTACGACAAATCTCAACAAGATTTTGCAAGAGTATTTTAACCCTAATCCTAAAAAGTGCATCAAACGAGGGGAGTTAGAGTTTCGTTTAATGGATAAAGTTGTGCATACAAAAAATGAAAATATGACTTCATGGAGCTCTGATGGTTTTAAGATGGGTGAAGATTCTCATACAAGACGTATTTTCAATGGTATGAGCGGTCTGCTTTTTCGAATAGATGAAGAGGAAGAACAGGCATATGTTTTTTACCCCAATGAAGATATAGTTGTGAAATATGAGTATGATGAGCTGAAAGCTTACCTGATGCTATCATATGCGCTTACTATTCATAAAGTGCAGGGTATGGAGTATGATATTGTTGTTATTCCTATGAGTTTTACACACTTCATTATGCACAACACAAAGCTTATATATACTGCTATTACTCGAGCAAAACATCGTTGTGTAGTTATTGGGGAGAGTGGAGCTTTTGAGAATGCGTGTCGTCGTTTGGAGACGACACAGCGAGATACAGTGCTTTTGGAACTATAGGCGAAAAACTATTTTGTCATTGCAGTTTCTAAAGCTTTCGCGTCTTTTAGGTTGTCTATTTTTACAATAATGCCATCTTTAAGCGTTACAACTACAATACTCTCTTTATCCATTCCTTTTGAGTACTCTGCGGAGAGTTTATCATCATTGATGAGTAAAATAGGGAATTTCAATTTTTTAAGATCTGGTAAGATAAACATATTTTTGATAATGCTTGGTGCAGGTGATACATCTGCAACATAGACAGCGTGATGTTCTGGAAGGAAATTATTTGGTTTTGATTCTAAAAAGGCATTACAAATATGTCCTATAGGCTTTGAAAATGAGAAAAATACAATTTTTGTTTCTGCCGGAACTGTTTGTGGCTTTTCATTTTGATCGTTAAGTTTCATATCTGTAAGGCTTTTGCCTACAACGAGTTTTGCTTCTACGTTTTTATTTTCTTGAGAGTTTGAACTACATCCCAAAAAGAGGAAGGCAATCATCAGTGATGCAAGAATTTTTTTCATATTTACTCCAATGTGGTTTTATTTCTGTAAGTGTACAAAATTATATTTGAGATTATAATACGAATTATATTTACTTAACTCTTTTAATAGTTTTTAAAGTAACTGAATTTATAGTAGAATTTTATCTACAAAATTAAAAAAAGCACCAGTGCTGAGGGTACTCTGTTAAGGAGAATCAAGCGTTGGTGAAAATTTAAAGGAAAATCAATGGCATGGGCAACGGCAAGACATATATTAGTAGATAATGAAGCAAAATGTAATGAATTAAAAACAGAAATAGAAAATGGGGCGGACTTTGGTGAGATTGCAAAGCAGTATTCTACTTGTCCCTCTTCACGCAATGGTGGTGATTTAGGGCAGTTTGGACCTGGACAGATGGTGCCTGAGTTTGATAAAGCTGTATTTAATGGTGATGTTGGTGTGGTTTATGGACCGATTCAAACACAGTTTGGTTATCATCTTTTAGAAGTAACAGCTAGAGGTTAAGGAGTGAAGATGGTAAAAGTAGCAGCTATTCAGATGAGTATGAGCGAAGATAAAGCAGCAAATGTTGCAAAAGCAAAAAGACTCGTGCGTGAGGCTGCAAAAAATGGTGCAAACATCATACTTTTACCAGAGCTTTTTGAGGGACTTTACTTCTGTAAAGATATGGATGAAAAGTATTTCTCTTGGGCGTCATCTTTAAAAGATAATAGACTTATAAAAGAGTTTCAGAATCTCTCACGTAAGCTTGGAGTTGTTTTACTTGTCTCTTATTTTGAAAAAGCTGATGCAGACTATTTTAACTCTCTTGTCGTCATAGATGCTGATGGCAGTGTGATGGATAACTACCGAAAAACACATATTCCTGATGGTCCTGGTTATGAGGAGAAGTTTTATTTTAAACCCGGAGATACCGGTTTTAAAGTCTATGCAACAAAGTTTGCAAAAATCGGCGTGGGTATATGTTGGGATCAATGGTTCTGTGAGACAGCACGAGCCCTTGCTCTCAAGGGTGCTGAAATTATCTTTTATCCAACTGCAATCGGAAGTGAGCCGGAGATTGGGCTTGATTCAAAAGAGCATTGGCAACGTGTTCAGATGGGGCACGCTGCAACAAATACAGTTCCCGTAGTTGTAGCAAACCGTTATGGTCGTGAAGTGGGAAAAAGCTGTGAACTTACTTTTTATGGTTCGTCATTCATTACAGACTACACAGGCGCAAAAATAGCCGAAGCCTCACGCAACAAAGAGGAGATACTCTACGCTGAATTTGATTTAGCTGAGAATGCAAAACAGCGTGAATACTGGGGACTTCTGCGTGACAGAAGAGCTGCTAGTTATCAAGAACTTGTTGAAGAATAATATCTTCTAAATCTTCAAGCTTTGCGTGCGTGATATTTTGAAACTGTGTTTTGTTAAATGTCTGCTTACGCTTGGCAGGTTGTGCTGAGTTAAGGAGAATTTTGTTGAAATTACTTTGTTGGTATTATATTCTCGTTGAGTGTTTTTATTGATCTTGTTTTCTGGGTTTTGTTAAGTTCTTTATCTATTGGCGTATTTATGATTTGTTTTGTTATACGGGATTAAAAATAAGGTCTGAGGATTAAAGAAAAACTTCAAGAATTAAAAAATAAAATGATATAATGAGAGATGATGAATTTTAGATTTTTAGAAGTAAACGATGAAAAATTGTTAAATAAGGTTTTTGAATTCAGATATAAAGTATTGGAAGAAGTGTATCCAAAGTATTTGCAGAAAGTAGGTATTGTGGAGAAGATGGAACATGATAAATATGACCAATATTCAGCACATTTTGTTGCATTAGATGCAGTTGGGGAAGTGTGTGCAACTGTACGTCTTATTTATCATTCTCCGATTGGCTACCCGACAGAAAACAGTGCGCAATTTGATAACAGTATGTTTGAACGAGATAAACTTGGAGAGATGTCAAGAATATTTGTGGATAAAAAATATAGAAACATAAAAACAACAAAGGTTATTATAGAGGCTGTAAAGCGTTATATGTATATTAAAATGATGCAAGAAGGTGTAGAATATACATATGGTTACCTTGAAAAAAGTTTTTTAAGATTATTGAAAATTTATAAAATGCCATATCACCCGATAGGACCAATATGTAAAGATGAAAATATAGGTTTACGCTATCCATGTATTTTATATACAAAAGAATTAGGGGTTGAAAACTCTCAACTTATAGAATTATGGGAACGATCACGTGAAATACAGTAGCAAACTTTTTTTATTTTTATGCTTTATAAGTTTACCCCTTAAAGCAGAAGATCTAGTCTCTTCAATATTTACAGATATGAAGCAGTTTGATAAAATTGCGACACAGATAAAGCAAAATGAACATTATCAACCTTATATTATTTCGGTATTGCATAACAAAGAACTTGAAAAACTTGGTGTTTCTAATCTGAAAGAGGCGCTGACATTAGTGCCAGGCGTAGATATGGCAACCGATAATTTTAATAATCAGACACCAATTTTCAGAGGTTCGAATTCTTTTGCTTACGGACAGTCTAAACTTTTAATAGATGGGGTTGTTGTAAACAATCTTTTTTTTGATGCCTATTCAGAGTATCTGTCAATGCCCATAGAGATGATAAAACGTATAGAGATCATTCGAGGACCGGGTAGCAAGGTAGATGGTATTAATGCGTATGCCGGTTCTATTAATGTTATAACTTATGCCGAAGATTTTAAAGGTTTTGAATCAAACGACAAACTGGTTTTTAAGTATGGTTCGTACGATTATAGGATGGGTGGATTTGTTAAAAATTTTAGAACAAAAGAATTTACGACATATATAGATTTTTATTATCAAAAAGATAATAAAAAAATATCTTCCGGTCCCGATGGCTTGTCACAAGGCTTACTAGGAGCAGGGAATGTCGGTTTGTCACAGTCAGGAAAAGCACCTTTATGGCTTGACGAATATTCATTGGGATTGAATGTGAAGTATAAAGATTTGAGCTTTAAAGCTCGTATTCTTAAGCACAAACAGGGCAGTGCCTATGGTATTAATCTTGCATTACCACAGGATAGCGACAGGTTAAAGCTTCCTAGTTATTATACTGAGTTGGGTTATGCTAAAAAAATAAATAATTTTAATGTTGAGATAAAAGCAGGCTTGCAGTATGGTGCCTTTGATTCAAAATCCAAGCTTTTACCAGATGGTCTTGACATGGGTAGTGTAGTGTTTCTTGATGGTGTATATGGGGAACATTATGCAAAACAAAGAGTTTTGTATCAATCTTCTTATGTGAATTACAGTGGAATTGAAAATCATCAAATTACCTTGGGATACAGAGCAACGCAGGAAAAAACTGTTGCTATGACTTCAAAGCTTTCAAACAGGGTAACAGGAGATGCTACCCTTGTTGATTATACCGATACATTGCCTTTTTTTGACAAAGATGCACACCGTAATGTTGTTGCATTTTCTTTGCAAGATGCGTATGATGTAAATGATAAATTGAGTTTGTTATATGGAGTAAATTACGAGCGTACTTCTTACAAAGATGCAGGTTTTGAGCCGAGAATTTCTTTTGTTTATCGTAAAGATTTTAAAAATATATTTAAAGCTATATATAGTTGTTCTCATAGAAACCCTTCGTGGCAGGAGATGTTTACAAAAAATAACCGTGCAAGAGTCGGCAGTACAGACTTAAAACCAGAAAAAGTAACGTCGTATGAATTTGCATATATAAGAAATTTTACTAATGATTCCTATTTACAGAGTAATATTTTTTATCTCGTAAACAAAAATCAAATATATAATTCTGCTACTGATCCTATATATAGGAACAGTGCAAAAACAGATATATATGGTGTAGAATTAGAATATAAAGGGCATATATTCGCTAATGATCAAGTGTATGCAAATTATACTTATTTGGACGGTAGATACAGTACAGATGGAGGAAAAAAGTATAATTTACCAAATGTATCACATCACTTGGCAAAAGGGTACTATATTTATAGTTTTAGCGGTACTTTGTCTTTGGGGTCAACCCTCAAATATGTCAGTTCAAAAGACAGAGCAAAGGGAGATGCCCGTTCGAAAGTAAAAGCATACACAACTGTAGATACATCACTTAATTATAAGAACAGACATTATAATTACACTGTAAATGTGAGTCTAAAAAATATATTTGACACTGATGTTAGGTATCCTTCTCCACAAAATACCTATGTCGATGATTATGCACAGGCGCGTAGAACTTTTTTACTGACGCTGAAAAAGAGTTTTTAGATGATACGAGCACTTTTATTTTCTACTTTATTGATTCAGTTACTTTTTGGATATAACTATGATAATTTAGTACTCAAAGCACAGTCATCAATCTTTCCAAAAATAATGCTGCTAGATAAAAAAGTACAAAACAAGCTCATAGATAATAAAATAATTTATACCATTGTATATGATACAAGTGATTATGAAACGGCTTTACATGTAAAGGAATATATAAATACCACCTTTAAAGGTCATTTTGATAAGTATCCTTATAAAATAAATTTAGTGGATTTTTCTCATCTTT
>Ga0256837_1001094_pt1 | contig 19358 bp, 16 predicted proteins | sample 4562384metaG_FD_185976 | JGI IMG/M metagenome (GOLD analysis project Ga0256837, IMG submission 185976) | Hydrothermal vent microbial communities from Guaymas Basin, Mexico - 4561-384 | ecosystem: Environmental > Aquatic > Marine > Hydrothermal vents | place: Mexico: Guaymas Basin | collected...
TTTTTGTAAGATTTCCTTATGCCATAATGGAGATTTAATTTCTTCCATTGAATTTAATAGTTCTTCCATTAAAAACAACTTTTCTTCTAATTTTAAGTTTTTTAAATCAATCATAATATTCCTTTCATGTTTTATTTTCCATTTTTCATTCTCAATTTTCCATTATTTCCTGCCCCTCCTTATCCCAGAAAAACACAACCCATTTATCTGTCTTGTGAAGGACGATATCAGGGATTACTTTTGTTTTTTCTTTGTAAAAAATTGTTGCGCTTTTGATGTTTAGGTGAGGATATTTTTCCTTTAATACTTTAATAACCTCATCAAGTGTTTCACCGCTGTCGCTTATGTCATCAAGCAGTAACACGCTTTTTTTACCGCTTAAATCGGGAATGTTGAAAATTTTTGGTTTTCCGATTTTTTTTTCGTTTTCGTAAGATATGGCGTTTAAGGCGTAAATTTCCCTTGTTTCAAGTCTCTCAGAGAGGAAATGCCCGATTGTAAGACCTCCCCTGGCAATTGCAAGAAGTGCGTCGGGTGAGTGGTTTTTAATTTCTTTTTCCAAAATATCCAAATCTTTAAGAAATTCTTCATATTTATAATAATATTTTTCCATATCAGTCCTTGATTTCTATTACTTTAATCGGAAGTCCGTCTTTTTCCATTTCTTCAAAGAATGGTTTTGCGTCAAATTCTTCGACATTTTTAACACCTTCGCTCCACCATACTTTTTCAGCCATAAGTTTACATCCTATAATTGCGGGCACCCCCGTGGTGTAGCTTACACAATGTGCTCCCGTTTCTTCAATCGCTTTTTTGTGATCACATATGTTGTAAATATAAAATTTCTTTTCGACCCCGTCTTTTTTACCTTTTGCAATTACGCCTATATTTGTCTGACCTTTGTAGTTTTTAACCAAATCCTGAGGGTCGGGCAGCACTTTTGCTAAAAACTGAAGAGGTGAGATTTTGACCCCGTCACACACCTCAATAGGCTCAATACTGAACATTCCGACATTTTTGAGTGCATTGAAATGATAGAGATATTTGTCGCTGAAACACATATAAAATTTGGCTTTTTTAAGGTTCGGAAAATGTTTAACTATACTTTCAAGCTCTTCGTGCCAGATTAATATACTCGTAGCCTCTCCGCATTCGGGGTAATTGTGTTTTAGCTGAATTTCAAAAGGTTCGGTTGTTTTCCAAACTCCCTTGTCCCAGTATTTGCCCGGAAGGTTTAGCTCTCTTAAATTGATTTCCGGGTCGAAATTAGTGGCAAAAGCTCTTCCGTGGTCTCCGAAATTGCAGTCGTATATTTCAATCTCTTCAAGCTCGTCTAGCAGATAATCGGCTGCATATTTAATCATTATGGATGTAACTCCCGGGTCAAACCCGCATCCAAGAAGTGCCATTGTCTTTGCCTTTTTAAAATCTTCATCCAAGGCCCACTGCAAATCATAATAAGTATCCGGATTTTCTTCTGTTTCCGCAAGAGCGGTGTCAAGATAAGCCGTGCCCGTTTCAATGCATGCATGCATTATAGGCAGGTTTTGATAAGGCAACGCTACGTGGCAGATGATATCTATATTTTCTTTTTTTATTAAATCTGTTACGTTTTCTTTTTTGTTTGCATCAAGCGCATATGTTTTAATTTCAATTCCAAGTTTGTCTTTAATGTCTTTTGCTATTTCATCGCATTTGCTTTTTGTGCGGCTTGCAAGGACAATGTTTTTAAAAATTTCTTTGTTTTTAGCCGCTTTAAACGCGGCTACCCTTCCCACACCGCCGGCGCCTATTATCAGTAGATTTGCCATTACTCTCCTTTTTTAACAAATTATATCAATTTTTAATTATTTTTTTGTGTTATAATTGTTAAATAAGAATTTATTAAAAGGATGAAGATGTTTTTCGGGAAAAAAGAGAGTGTAAAAAATTCTGATGTTAATCAGAAAGTTAGTGAATGTTTGGAAAAGATAAAAGAAAAAGTTATTGATGAAAGTTTTTTAAAAGGACTTGAAAACTGTAAAACAACAGACAAAAAGCTTGATTTTATTATGAATTATTTGGAAAATATAACTTATGAACTTGATTATTTTATAAATCACTATCCGGTGGCGATGTTTGTAATTGATCCAAAAAGAAAAATGCTTGTATGGAATAAAGCATTTGAAAATCTTACAGGTTTTAGTGAATATGAAATAAAATCTTTAACCCTGCCCCAGGCTCCTAAAATTTTATGGCCCCAAAACCCTTCCGAGTGCAAAGTATGTAAACTGGTCGGAAAATATGATAAAGAAAAAAGAAGCGGAATAGGTGTGGCGGAAATTATGAATAAAAACGGTGAAATTATACCCGTATATGTTTATGTTGAACCGATAGTTAAAAACGGCGAAGTTGTTAAAACATACGTGAGTCTCAGAAATCTTATAGAAGAAAGAAAAAAAGAAGCCGAAATCAGAAAAGAATTTTTTGAAAAAGAAGCAAAAGAGCTTATTCAGGTGCTCGAGAACATTACAAACCATAAGATTAATACGGAATTTCACATATCCGAAGAAAACAATTTTAAAATTTTAGAAGCACCTATTAAAGAAATCCAAAAAACACTCACAGGTCTTGTTACATCCCTTAGACAGTCTTCGGAGTTTGTAAAAAATATTTATGGGGATGTGTCAAACAGGTTGAATAGTTTGCTTGAATGGAATGAAAATAAGTTTCTGCCATCTCAAATGGAAGTGAGTAATCGTGCGGGCGAGCTTAGCGAATCTATGAATGAAATAGAAAAAATGATTGATATTATTAAAGATATAGCTGATCAGACAAATCTTCTTGCCCTAAATGCGGCTATTGAAGCGGCAAGAGCCGGTGAACACGGAAGAGGGTTTGCCGTAGTTGCTGATGAAATCAGAAAACTTGCCGAAAAATCACAAAAAAGCGCAAGTGAGATTACCGCTATTATAAATCTGATAAAATCAAATGTTCATAATATGAATGCAGATATTGGAAATACTCAAAATGAAGTTAAAGAGCTTATGAGCTCCCTTCAGGAGATTATTGATAAATTTGATTCAATGGCAAGGAACATATTTGAGCTTAATGAAATGATTAAGGATTTTGAAGTATGAGGATAGGTGAAAGAGAGAAAAGGTAAGGGAGGGATGTGGTATGGAAATGTGTGAGGAAAGGTATAAATGAAAATAAGTCTTATACAGCAGGAATTTAAAGGCAGTAAAGATAAAACCGTATTGCATACGCTCAATATGATAAAAAAGGCGAAAGGCGAGCTTGTAATTTTGCAAGAACTCCACCAGAGCGAATATTTCTGCAAGTGTGAAGATACCAAATATTTCGATTATGCCGAAAGTTTTGATGAGGATGTGGAATTTTGGAGAAAAATCAGTGAAAAGCAAAATATCGTTTTGGTAACAAGTTTGTTTGAAAAAGTGATGGACGGAATTTATTACAATACAGCCGTAGTGTTTGACAGAGGAAAAATAGCCGGAAAATACAGAAAAAACCATATCCCTGACGATCCGGGGTTTTATGAGAAGTTTTATTTTACTCCCGGCGATGAAATGGAGCCTATTGATACGAGCGTAGGACGGCTTGGGGTTTTGGTGTGCTGGGATCAGTGGTATCCGGAAGCGGCGAGAATAATGGCGCTTAAAGGAGCTGAGATTTTAATTTATCCTACGGCTATAGGATGGCTTGTGTGTCCTGATGATAGATTGGATGAGCTTTGCGAAAAAGAAAACACAATTGAAGAAAAAGAAAAAATGCTAAACGCATGGATTTCAGTCCAAAGGGGGCACGCCGTAGCAAACGGGGTGTATGTGGCAGCGGTAAACCGTGTGGGATATGAAAAAGACCCTTCGGGTATGCTTGGCGGAATTGAATTTTGGGGAAGAAGTTTTGTATTCGGTCCTCAAGGAGAAGAGATAGTAATAGCGGATGGTGAAGAAAAAGTGATAGATGTCGATATAGATTTAAAAAGTGCGGCGGAAGTAAGGAAAATTTGGCCGTTTTTCAGGGACAGAAGAATAAATAATTATAAATGTTTATTAAAAAGATATTGCTAAGGACGTAAATGCGTAAAATATTATTAATGTTTTTTAGTGTTTTTTTATTTGCTTTAAATATAAAAGAGATAAATTCAACCGTGCCTTTTGAAAAACTTGATTTTAGTGATTCGGTTTATATTGTTCCGGCTGATTATATAGGTTTCGTATTTAAACATCCCAATATAAAAATTGCAGGGATAAGGGGCAGGGAAAAGGGAGTAATATTAGTTCACAAAAAAAGTTTATTAGATATAAGAACAATTGCCAACCCGAATTTGGCTACAAAGATTATATTAAATTCTGTAAATAAAAATTACAAAACTGTAAATGTTTCTTTGAGTGAATTTTTAAACAGTAAGGATGTTGATGCAATATATCTACCCGATAAAACATTTAACTTTACAAAAAATCTGTATGTTTATCACGTAAACAGGTTTGTTTTCTTTCCTAAAAAAATAATAATAGGCGATAAAAGATATCTTGAAAAACACAAAAGTGAGCTTTATCGCTTAAAAAATAATTCGGATATACTGTTTAATGCGTTAATTCTTTATAAATATTATAAAAAAGATTTAACTTCTATGAAAAATATAGTTTATTTTAAAAGTCCTAAATCAAAGCTTGTCAAAGTGTATATCACTCCCAACTGGCCCCCTTTTGCCATTAATGAGAATGGCAGGTTAAAGGGTATAGGAATTGATTTTTGGAAATTGATAGCCCAAAAAGCCAATATTGATTATGTGTTTATAAAAGCGCCAAATTGGAGTAATGTTTTAAATAAAATAAAATCAGATCAGGCGGATGTTACTCCAAGCACATCCGAAACTAAAAAGAGAAAAAAATTTGCCTATTTTTCAAAAACTTACATATCGTTTCCTTTGGGGATAGTTTGCAGAAGAAATGAACATTTCAACAGTATTAAAGATATTCATACAATTGCTGTTGGTAAAAATTTTACCGCTGAAAAACTTATGAAAAAGTATTATGCTAATATTGAATATATTGAATCTAAAAATACGTTTGATGCATTAAAAAAAGTTGAAAATTCCGAGGTTGAATGTGCGGTGGATATTTTGCCTTCTTTAATGTGGCATATAAATCGACATTCGATTAACGATTTGACCCTTGAATTTAAAACGCCTTTTACTTTTGATTTGAAAGTAATGGTCAGTAAAAATAATAAAGATTTACTGATAAAAATAAATAACGCAATTGACTCAATAAATAAAAAAGAAAAAAACAAGATAGTTTCTAAATATTCATCGGTGATTTTGGTTGAAAAAAATATTAAAGTTATAAATGTTTGGATAATTTTGTTTTTTATAATTGTATTGGCGGTTGTTATTATAATTTTACTAAAATTTAAAAGACGTTCTGAAACTGACGAAATGACTAAAATTTTAAACAGGGCTACGATTGAAAGGGAATTTAAAGATGTTCTTAAAAAAACAAACGGTAGTGTAATGTTTTTGGATTTGGATAAATTTAAGCATATAAACGATACCTACGGGCATGAAAAAGGCGATAAGGTTTTGAAAGAATTTAGTGAAATTGTGTGTAATAAAATACGTTCAACAGATATTTTCGGAAGATGGGGAGGAGAAGAATTTGTATTGGTTTTGCCCGAAACGGATTTTGAAAATGCAATAAAAAAAGCCGAAAAAATCAGAGAGAAAATTCAAAACCATGATTTCAGATTTCCGGTTACGGTCAGTATAGGTGTGAGTGATTTCAAAAAAGGCGAAAAGATAGATGATGTAATAAAAAGAGCGGATGAGTGCGTATATAAAGCTAAAAATGAAGGAAGAAATAGGGTTGAGGGTAAGAAAAATAAAAAGGATTGATATGCTGATAGCCCCGAGTATTTTAAGTGCCGATTTTGGGAATTTAGCAGAAGATGTAAAAGCGGTGTGTGATGCGGGTGCGGATTTGATACACGTTGACGTAATGGACGGGCATTTTGTTCCTAACATGACGATGGGACCTATGATAGTCGAAGCTGTGGCAAAAGCTTCAAGCAAACCTCTTGATATACATTTTATGGTTGAAAACATTCCGTTTTTTATAGATTTGTATAAGCATCTAAAGCCCGAATTTATTTCGTTTCACATAGAAGAGGAAAAACACATAAACAGGGTTGTTCAAAAAATCAGAAACGAAGGGATTAGACCTGCCGTTGTGCTAAATCCTGCGACTCCCGTGAGTCTGCTTGAATATATTGTCGAAGATGTGGATATGGTTTTATTAATGAGTGTGAATCCGGGATTCGGGGGTCAGAAATTCATACCGAGTGTAATTGAAAAAATTAAGGAGTTAAGGGAATTGGCCGAAAGAAAAAATCCTTCCCTTTTAATAGAAATAGACGGGGGAGTGAATGATAAAAACGCAGCCATGCTTAAAGAAGCCGGGGTTGATATTCTGGTAGCCGGGAGTTACGTGTTCGGTAGCGGAGATTATAAAAAGGCAATAAACTCTTTGAAAGGTTAAGGGGATATGAAAAAATATTTATTAATGATTATGGTGCTGTTTTTAAGCGGGTGTAAGACGACAAAAGAAGAAATAAAAGAATTAAAAACCGAGGTTAATTCTTTAAAAGAAAAAGTCGTGGATAAAAATGATTTAGTGTTTGAAATATCGGCTTTAAAAGAACAGATAAAAAATTTGCAAAAACAACCCAATGAAGATGTTAATGAAAAAATCGAAACATTACAACGGCAGGTTTTCTTATTAAAAAACAGTTTGCAAAAACGTCCTATACAAAAAAACAATATCGAAGGGCAAAAAATCTTATTAAAAATAACGAAACTCGAAAAAGAGTGTAATAACTTAAAAAAAGAAATAAACGATCTTAATCAAAGCGTTGGGAAGTTGAATATAAAAGTTTTTAAACCTACGGTTTTTATAACAAACAAAAAAGCGCCCGTATATAATTCTAAAAATGTAATAGTTTTTGTATGGGATAAGCATACTACGTTTACTTCTTATATAAAAAAAGGAGACAGATTAAAAATAACCGGATATTTTGTAAACGGAAAATTCAAAAGCGCATTGTATAAAGACTGGTGGATTAATGCGTATGACGCCGAGAAAAAATTTAAAAAGAAAAAGAGATGAGGGTAAAAATCTGCGGTATTACCAATTATGAAGACGCCAAAATTGCTTGTGATGCGGGGGCTGACGCTCTCGGATTCGTAACATATCCCAAATCCCCGCGTTTTATAAAACCGGAAAATATAAAGTCTGTTATCGAAAAATTGCCTCCTTTTGTAATCAAAACGGTGCTTTTTGTAAATGTGGACGCAAAGTATGTAAACGAGGTTATGGCATTTACAAAAGCTGATATTGCACAGATTCATTTTGAGGCCGACGATGATTTTTATAACGCGCTTAAATGTAAATATATTAAAGTTATAAGGGCAAAAGAAAAAAGCGATGTTGGAAAATTTGCGGATGAATATAAAATAATAGATGCGTTTGTTCCGGAATACGGTGGGAGCGGCAAAAGGGTGGCGCTTGAATGGTTTGAAGGGAGGGACAATTCAAAAATTATACTTGCCGGGGGCTTAACTCCCCAAAATGTGTATGGAGTAAGAAGATACGGATTTTACGGTGTGGATGTAAGCAGCGGCGTTGAGAATGCTCCCGGAAAAAAAGACAAAAGAAAAGTCAGAAGGTTTGTAGAACTTGCAAAATATGTTAACCTGAATACTTAAAGGATAAAATTATGAAAACATATAACACTTTATATTCCGATGATAAATCTCTTGAGGGATTTTTAAAAAAAATACCTCAAAAAGAAAATTTAATTCAGGTTTTTTCGGGTGTTTTGGATAAAGATAAAATAAAACACGTTTTAAAGATAATTAAAAAAAATTATCCTAATGCCAATATTATTGGAACTACTACAAGCGGTGAAATAATAGACGGGAAAGTAACTTCACATGAAATAGTCATTAGTGTGTCGGTGTTTGACAAGGCAAAAGTAAAAATTCTTTTGCAAAAAAAGGAGAAAAAAAGTTTTTATTGCGGTATTGATTTTGCTAAAAAACTTATAACCCCTGATTCCAAGGTTTTAATAGCGTTTGCCGACGGACTTCATGTAAACGGGGAAGAGTTTATGAAAGGAATTGAAGAGGTCAGTGACATAATTGTCGCAGGAGGGCTTGCGGGAGATAACGGCAAATTCGAAAAGACGTTTGTATTTGACGGAAATAATATTTTTGAAAAAGGATGTGTCGGTGCCGTAATTGAGGGGGACATCACAGTAAACAATGAATACAGCTTTAACTGGGAAGGTGTTGGAAAAACCATGAAGGTTACGAAAGCCGTAAAAAACAGGGTTTATGAAATTGACGGCAAAACGCCGGTGGAAATATACAAGCATTATTTCGGGGAAGAAAATATTGTAAATATAGGTGTTCAGTTTCCGTTAATTATAAATAGGGGGTGTATGAAAATCGCCCGTGCCGTTGTGGGGCAAAATGAAGACGGAAGCCTGGTGTTTGCGGGAAACATTAACGAAGGCGACGAAGTTCAGTTCGGATTTGGTGATGTCTCAAGTATTTTGGAAAAAAACGATTCTTTATATGATGCTTTGCAAAACCATAATGTTGAATCTGTGTTTATATATTCATGCATGGCAAGAAAAGGCTTTTTGGCGGATATGATTGAAAGAGAAATTGCCCCTTTTGCAAAATTTGCAGATGTCAGCGGATTTTTTACTTACGGTGAGTTTTTTAAAGCGAAATGCAATATGTTTTTAAATCAGACTATGACGGTGCTTATTTTAAGTGAGAATGAAAGAAAAATTAAAATAGACAAAGAAAAATCGGATATAAAAGAATTCTCCATTTTAAAAACATTGACGCATCTTATAAAAGTTACATCAAACGAACTGAATGAATTAAACAGACATTTAGAAGAAAAAGTGGAAGAAAAAACAAAAGAAGTTATGGAAAAAAACAGGCGTCTTGAATATTTGTTTTATCATAATCAGTTAACTGAGATTCCCAACAGGTATATGCTGGATGAAGATTTGAAAACGTATGACATATTCGGGGGAGTTTTGGTAGATATCAAAGGCTTTTCAAAAATCAATGATATGTACGGGGAAAGCGTGGGGGATGAGGTGTTGATAAGCATTGGAAAAATATTAACTTCTCTTGCCGGTAAAGGATTTAAAGTATATAAGGTAGGCGCTGATCAGTTTTTGATAATAGGATATGAAAACGGTGATTTTGAAATCCTGATAAAGAAAATTAACGATTATTTTCAAAAGGATCTTTTGTTTGTAAAGTTTGAAAATTCTACAATTGCTCTTGATGTGGATGTGAGAATAGTGCTTGTAAGAGGCAATTATAAAGATATAAGAATCAAAACCGATTTGGCGTTGAATTATGCTAGAAAAAATTATATGGATTTTATAGAATATGACGAGTCTTTAAAACTTGAAGAAAGACTTAAAAATGAGATAAAAGTCCTTGAAATGGTTAAACGGGCTTTGAAGGAAGACAGAGTTGTTCCTGTTTTTCAAAAGATACAGAAAAAAGAGAGCGTGAGTTTTGAATGTCTTGTAAGGATTAAAGAAGAGAATAAACTTATACCGCCGTTTTATTTTTTAAGTGTAATCGAACCGACCCATTATTATTTTGAAATTACGAAAATTATGATAGAAAAAAGTTTTAAGATTTTTAGTAAAAGAAGTGAAAACGTTTCTTTGAATTTTTCGTATAAAGATATAGAAAATGACGAAATAGTTGATTTTTTGGTTGGAAAGGTAACAGAATACGGTATGCAAAACAGAGTGATTATAGAACTTCTCGAAAGTGAAAATATTAACGATTTCGAAATAGTTTTGAATTTTGTGGAAAAAATCAAAGATGTGGGAGTTAGAATAGCTATTGACGATTTTGGCAGCGGATATTCCAATTTTATTTATTTAGCAAAACTGAATCCCGATTTTATTAAAATAGACGGAAGTTTGATAAAAAACATTCACGAAGATAAAAATTTATATATTATTACGAAACATATCAATGATTTCGCACAGGATTTGGGATGTAAGACCATTGCGGAATTCGTATCCGATGAGCATATTTATGAAAAAGTGGAAGAAATCGGAGTGGACGGAGTTCAAGGATATTTTATAGATAAGCCGAAAGAAAAATTATGAAAGCGTTTGTATTAAAAAAAATAGCACAGAGGTTAAAAGAACACAAGTATATTAAAAAAGCTTTGAGGGTTGATGAAAACCTTATTTTAATGCAGTTTGACAAAGACAGGTATTATTTTGATCTTACAAAAGGCAGCGGGGATATTTATATCAATATTGATTATCCTCTATCTCGTAAATTTCAGGCTCCTTTTGATATAGCGTTTGAAAAAAAATTCACAAAAGCTGAAATTGTAAACATTGAGGCAAAAGAAAGAATTCTTACGATTACCGCTAAAAACCAGAACCGTTTTAAAGAAGAAATTGCAAAAATAAGATTTGAATTTACGGGCAGATATACAAACGCCATTATTCTTGATGAAAACGACACTGTTATAGAGTCTTTGAGACATATAATCGAAAGCCAGTCTTCAAGGATTGTAAAGCCCGGAGTGAAACTTGAAGAACTGCTTCCGTTTGAGATAAAAGAAAAAGAGTTTGAAATCGAAAATCTTGAAGAATATACAAAAGAACTTTTTAAGAAAAAATATCAAAACCGTCTCAGACAGAAAAAAGAAACGATTGTCCGCAGGATTAATAAAAAAATCAAAGAAACGCAAAAAAAACTTTCAAAACTTGACAATGAAGAACAGCTTCTTGAAAAATCGGAACTTTATAAAAAATATGCCGATATTGCAATGGCAAACCTGTACAGAATAAAACCCTATATGAAAGAGCTTAAAACATACGATTTTGAAAATAATGAAATCACTGTTCCTCTGCCTGAGCTAAAAAACGTAAACGAAGTGGGAAACTATTTTTACAGCCTTGCCAAAAAGGCCAGAAGAAAAGCTCAAAACCTTTATATAGAAAAAGGACATCTAAATTCCCAGCTTGAGTTTTTGGAAAATTATAAAAAACTTATCGAAAAAACCGAAGATTTGGGAAGTTTAAACTGTTACAAACCTCCTAAGAAAGAAAAAAGCACTGATGAAAATGTTGCCGAGTTTTTTATAGACGATTATAAAATAATGGTCGGAAAAAATGAAAAGGGAAATATTAGACTTTTAAAAACTTCAAACGCAAATGATTTATGGCTGCATATTAAGGATTATCCGGGCGCACATGTAATTATAAAAAACAATAAATTAAACATACCTGAAAATGTTGTAGAGGAGGCAGCCAAACTTGCTGTTGCGTTTTCTAAAAAAAACGAGGGGATTGTCGATTATACTAAGAGGAAATTTGTAAAGGTAAAAGACGGAGCGAATGTGGAATACGGCAAATACGGCACTGTAAAGGTAAAATTATGAGTTTAATAGGACAGGTAACGCTAATTAACCAGAATATGCACGTGGCTTCGGCAATGGCGGCGGACAATGTGGCGAGGGAACAGATAAGTAAGGAAACGCAAAAAATTATAAATGAAGAGAAAGAACTCAAAGTAAAAGAAGTGCGTCCAGTTGAAAAAGCAGAAAGAATTCTGGCGGAAGATGATTCAAAAGAGGGAGTTGAGAGAGAAAACAGGCATATTGATTTGAAAGCGTAGAGGTTAGTGAAAAGTGAAAAGTGAAAAGTGAAAGAATCCAATATAGCAATAACAAATACACAAATTACTGTTAACTAATATAGTATAATTTGAAAAAAGGAATTTCAATGAAAGAACGTCTGGTTACATCCCTTGTTTTAATAGCTGTTTTGATATTTGTAGGAATTGTAAACAGTAAAATAATAACCGGGCTGTTGATAGCGGCAATTGCTTATTTTGCGTTTAAAGAAGCTGAAAATTTGTTTGCTCTCAGAGAAAAAGAGATGTTTTATATAGCGGTGGGAACGATAGCCCTTAGTATAATAATAAATCCGCTTACCGCCGCTGTGTTCGGCGTAATAGTTGCGGCTTCTTATATAGCATATTCTCAAAAAGAGCTTTCTTTGGTTTCAACGCTTATATATCCCCTGATGCCTTTGATGATTCTGTATGCTTTATATATAAAATACGGAATGGGTGTTTTGGGTTGGCTTATTGTAATAGTGGCGCTTACCGATTCTTTGGCTTATTTTGTAGGGAAAAACTTTGCAAGAAAATTCATTCAAAGCGGATTTTGTCCTACTTCTCCTAATAAATCATGGGAAGGTGTAATAGGCGGTGTCGCGGGTGCCACTATTATCGGTGCTTTTGTTGGACTATATTTTATGAATTTTTGGAATGCGTTTTTAATTTCCCTGTTTGTGAGTATAACGAGTGTGTTTGGGGATCTGTTTGAAAGTTATTTAAAAAGAAGAGCGGGGGTAAAAGACAGCGGTAATATCCTTCCGGGACATGGCGGGGTGCTTGATCGAATAGACGGATATTTGTTTGCCGCTCCTGTGATGTTTGTGCTTTTGGGGGTATAATTGGTAGTTTTAGGCTCAACCGGAAGCATCGGGGTTAATACCCTTGAAATTGCAAAACGTTACGGGATTAAAATCGAGGCGTTGGTTGCCGGTAACAATTATAAGCTTTTAAATACTCAGATAAAAGAGTTTAAACCGAAATTTGTGGCGGTAAAAGATAAAGAAACCGCTGAAAAAATCGATTTTCAGGATGTTAAATACGGTGAAGAAGCGATACTTGAAATTATAGAACAGTCAAAAAGCAATTTGACAGTAAACGCACTTGTGGGCGATGCCGGACTTAAACCCACACTTAAAGCTCAGCAATGCGGTAAAAAAATAGCCCTTGCGAATAAAGAATCCCTTGTAAATGCCGGTAAGTTTATAGATACTTCTAAAATAACTCCCATTGACAGCGAACATTTCGGGCTTTGGTATTTATTGAATGGAGAATTGAGAATTGAGAATGGAAAATTAAGGAAAAATTTTAGTAAATTATATATTACGGCGAGTGGAGGGGCTTTGAGGGATTGGGATTTGGAAGATATTAAAAAAGCGACTTTAAAAGACGTTCTTAATCACCCAAACTGGTCGATGGGTGTTAAAATCACCATTGATTCTGCTACTATGGTTAATAAACTATTTGAAGTGCTTGAAGCTAAATGGCTATTTAACACTACCGAAATAGACGCTTTTATTGAAACAAAATCGATTATTCACGCTTTAGTAGAGTGGAAAGATGGAAGCACTACGGCACATATCAGCAAAACGGATATGAAACTGCCTATTGCCTTTGCCGTTTTGGATGAGGTGAAAGATGAAATTTTAAGTTCCGTTAATTTATTGGAAATAGGAAATCTGGAATTTAGAAAAATAGACAGCATAAGATATCCGGTATGGGAAATGAAAAACATGCTTTTAAATAACCCCGATTTGGGGGTGGTGGTAAATACAGCCAATGAGTTTGCTATTGATAAGTTTTTAAAAGAAAAGATAAGTTTTTTGGATGTTAGTAAAATAATTTTAAAAGCGGTTAAAAAATTTGAAAATATTAAAATAGGCACTATTGATGAAATATTTGAAGTTAAAGATGATGTAAGAGGGTTTTTAATTGCCGAAATTTAACGACCTTGATTTAAAGGAATGGAAAAATTGCGATATTAATACCGACAGCTTGTGGCTTATAAATGAGAGGGATAAGTCGGGAAAGCATAAAAACATCTATCATGGAAATTTTATCCCCCAAATTCCTTATCAGCTAATAAAAAGATATACAAAAGAAGGAGAAACAGTAATCGAACCTTTTATGGGAAGCGGGACGACTCTTTTTGAATGCGAAAGACTTAATCGTAAATATATCGGATTTGATATTAATGAAGAAATGGTTGAATATGTGAATAATCAAATGAAAGATAATCTTATTTACAGAGATTATGAAATATTTTTAGCAAATTCTCTTGATAAAGAAGTTGTAGAATTAAATATAAAAAAGGCTCTTGAAAAATTCTACTCTCAAAAAGCTCAGTTAATGATTATGCACCCTCCTTATATGGATATAGTTAAATTTACTAATAAAGATGAAGATTTAAGCCAGATTGATAACATTCAAGAATTTGTAAATAAAATGAAAATAGTTTGCGAAAATTTTTTTCCTTTTTTGGAAAAAGATAGATACTTTGCTCTGGTTATAGGGGATGTTTATAAAAACAGCGAGGTGTTACCTCTGGGGTTTTATACGATGGATATGATAAAAAGAAATTTTAATGTAAAATTAAAAGGAATAATCGTTAAAAATATAGAAGGAAATCGTGGAAAGCTTGGAAGTGGGGGTATTTGGCGATACAGAGCATTGAGTAGTGATTATTATATTTTTAAGCATGAATATATTTTTGTGTTTAAAAAAATTTAAGTTTAAAGGATAAATTGTGGAAGATTTAGAAATAGATTTTCAATATTGTTATGGAATTAAAAATCTTAAATATAAATTTACTTTTCGCAATAATAAAGTTTTTGGAATTTATGCACCAAATGGTATGATGAAATCTTCATTTGCGAAAACTTTTAAAGATATTGCGGACAATCGTGATTCAAGGGACTTAGCTTTCCCTGAAAGAAAAACTAAAAGAATAGTAAAAGTGGATGAGAATGATATCTTGCCAGAAGTAGTATTTGTAATAGAACATTATAATGATAGTTATCAATCAGATAAAATGACTACTCTTCTTGTAAACAAAAACTTAAAAAAAGAGTATGATGTCATTCATAAATCAGTTGATAAAATAAAAAAAGAATTTTTAAAAAAATTAAAAAATTTATCTGGTTTATCACAAAAGGATATAGAAAAAGAAGTTTCAACAATATTTAATAAAGATTTTTTAGATGTATTACTTGATTTAAAAGACTTTGTAAATGAAAATGAAACAAATGGACTTGAAAAAGTCAAATATAAAAAAATATTTATTCCTGAGGTTTTAAAATTTATAAAAGAAAATCAAAAGGAAATAGAAGAGTATACTAAAAAATACGATGAACTTATTGAAAAATCTTTATATTTAAAAAGAGATTTTAATTTTTATAACATTGAAAATGTAACAAAGCAACTTGGAAATAATCATTTTTTTAAAGCAGGACACAGTGTAAATTTGTCTGATGGTAAAAAGAAAATAGAGTTTAATAGTGATGAAGCATTAAGAGAACTTATTGAAGAAGAAAAGAAAAAAGTACTATCTGATACTAAATTAAAAAGTAAATTTGATTTAATAGATAAAAAATTATCAAACGCTAAATTAAGAGAGTTTAGAGATTGTTTGTTAGAACATCAAGAAATTTTAGTAAGATTAACTGAACTTAATAATTTTGCTAAAGATTTATGGAAATTTTATTTTATAAAAGAAAAAGAGCTTTTTAATCAATTAGTTGAAAAATATTCTAATGCTAAAGTAAAAATTGATGAAATTATTAAAAAAGCAAAAGAGGAACAGACAGAATGGGAAAATGCAATTGAAATTTTTAATAATAGATTTATACATTTACCTTTTTCATTATCAATTAGAAATAAAGATGATGTAATATTAAAAGGAGAAATTCCAGCAATTGATTTTATTTTTAAAGATGGGGAAGACGAAAAGATTTACAATGACAAAAGTGAATTACTTACTATTTTAAGCACAGGAGAACAACGAGCTTTATATATTCTTAATATAATATTTGAAATTGAAGCAAGAAAAAAATTAGGTCAGGATAATTTATTAATAATTGATGATATTGCTGATTCTTTTGATTATAAAAATAAATATGCAATTATTGATTATTTAAAATATATATCTGAACTTGATAATTTCTATATGATAATATTAACACATAATTTTGATTTTTTTAGGGCTATACATTCAAGAGGAATTACTTTTAATAGAAAACAATGTCTTTTTGCAGTAAGATCTAGTGAAAGTATTGAACTTAAACAAGCTCAATACTTAAAAAATCCATTTAATAAGGTTTTTAAAAATAATTTGGATGATCCAAAAAAACTTATAGCTTCAATACCATTTGTAAGAAATATTATTGAATATACTAAAAGTGAAGAGGACGAAGAATATTTAAAACTTACTTCACTTTTACATATAAAAGAAAATAGTTACAATATTAAAATTGATAGTTTAAAAGATATTTTTTTAAATGCTATTCCTACTTTAAATTTTTCAGGAAATAATCTTGATAAAAAAGTATTGGATTTAATATTTGAAACTGCAGAAGAATGTTTAAATGAAGCAGAAAGTATTAATCTTGAAAATAAAATTGTTTTATCAATTGCCACTAGACTCAAAGCTGAAAGTTTTATGATTGAAAAAATAAATGATGATGAATTTGTTAAAAGTATTAATAGCAATCAAACTAGGCGTCTTTTACAAAAATTTGAAGAAATTTACAATAATGAAAAGAAAGTGCTTGATGTTTTAAAAAAAGTTAATTTAATAACACCTGAAAATATACATATTAATTCTTTTATGTATGAACCAATAATTGATATGGGGGACGGAGAGTTAAAAAAATTATATAAAGATACTAAAAAATTAAATGATTATATGATTGGAGAAAAATAAAGTGAATTATCATTTATTTATATTTGATGAAATAAGTCTAAAATATCATTTAGAATATGGTTTTGTAGGAACAGGAAAAAAGGATATGAATTTTGATATAGAATTATGGAAGGATATAGCAAGATTAAAGCTTGGTGATAAAATAGTTTTTTATACTCAAAATACGAAAAAATTTTATGGATTTTTTGAAGTTGCTTCTTTTCCTTTTTTTGATAGTAATCATTATTTGCAACCTGATACTATGCCTTTTTTAGGAAACAATGAAATAAAACTTCAATATAGAGCATTAATTAAGCCATATCAAGTATTTCGATATGGAATAGATGAGTTTGAGTTAGTTGATATCTTACCTCAAAGTTCAAGAGATGTTTTATGGAGTATTTTATATAGGAAATTAAAAGGAGCAAGAGGTTGTAGTCCTTTGTTTGAACATGAATTTAATATTATTTTTCAAAAGATTGCTCAATTAAATAATAATCAAGTATTAAATTATCAAAATTTTACTTTTGATAATGAACAAATTTTGCCTACTCCAAATGGATTTCAATATTCCGGTCAAAGAATAATTCCTGATATCAAATGCAACATTTTAAATTTAAATGGTAATTATAAAGAATCTCATTTACATGTATTATTGATTCAGTATTTAAATAAACAGCAAGATATAAAATGGCTTGGAAATGAAGTTTATTGTGGTGCAGGAATGCAAGCAATGGATATTTTAACAATTGATAACAACAATGTTTTTAATATTTTTGAAATAAAAAAAGGTGAAATACCAAATGGTATTACAAATCAGATTTTAAAATATCTTTATTGGTTACAATGTAGATTTCAATGTTTTAATAGTAATGCTTATCAACCTTGGATAATTGGCAAAAAAATAGAGGGTAATAGAATGTTACAAAATAGAATAAATGAGTTTAATCAATTTAATAATAGTCAAATTTCTTTACCAATTATTTATATTGAATATGAAATAAATTATCACAATAATACAATTGATTTTTATCAGTATGATTATTTTAATAATCAAATGAACTTAATTTGGAGTATTTAAAATGTATAAAAAAATAATAAAGGAAGCAATAAATCAAAATAAATTGGCTATTTTTGTAGGTTCAGGAGTTTCTAAGAATTCAAATTTACCTGATTGGGGAGAATTAATAGAAAAACTGAAAAAAGAATTAAATACAAGTGAAACTGATTATTTAAAAATAGCACAACTTTATTATTTAGCAGTGGGTGAAGCGACATATTTGCAAAATATAAAAAATTATTTTAATGTAAAAAGTAAGCCTAACAATATACATAAATATATTTTTGAATTAAAGCCAAAATATATAATTACAACAAATTGGGATACATTGTTAGAAGATTATTCAATAAAAATTTACAATAAATATAAAGTAGTTTCGTCTGATAAAAATTTAGTATCTTCAAATATTGATAAAATGATTATTAAAATGCACGGGGATTTCAATAGTGAAAAATTTGTGTTTAAAGAAGATGATTATATAAATTATTCAAAAGACTTTCCATTAATTGAAAATTTTGTAAAAAGTATTCTCTCAACTCATACTATAATTTTTATTGGTTATTCATATAGTGATATAAACTTAAAATATATTTTCAAATGGATTCAAAATAGTTCTAAATTGCAACCTCCTATGTTTTATTTAACTTTTGAAGGTAATAAACATCAAATAAGATATCTTGAAAATTATAATATTGAAACAATTGTAATTCCAGATTATAATAAAAAGAATAATTATAGATATAGATTAGAAACATTTTTAAAAGAATTAAGTGGTTATGTTTTAGATAAGGATATTAAACAAATATTGGATAAAATAGATTTAAAAAATGTAGATGATATAGAAAATTTATTGGATTTTATTTATGAAAGATTAAAAGTTTTAGAGGGTCAAAATTATATTTTAAGAGAACAAATTTCGGAAGTTTTAAAAGAGTGCAATTTTGAATTTAATAGTAAAAAAACATATTTGTATTTTTTTAAGGATGAATTAACATATGGATATAATCAAAATTCAAAGTCATTAAGAGGGGTATATAATAAATTTACTGAATTTTTATTAAACAAAGAAGAGATATTGGCATGTTTTGATAAAAAAACACAGAAAAAAATTGAACAAAAATTGAATAAGATTTTTGATATTTTTTTACATTCTAATATTGATGGAATAATAGTTAAAAAAGAAAGAAATTTGTTCTGGCCTTATTTTATTTCAGGAAAATGTTCTAATGAACTTTTTTTATTACTTAAAAATTTATTTGAAGATAGTTATGAGTTATTAGAAGAGGATAACTCAATTATTCAAATGCAATATAATATATTTTGCCTTTATCATAAAAGAGAATATAAAAAAGCTTTTATTTTAAATAAGGAGTTAATAAGTAAATGTTTTGAAAATGATGATTATATTATTTTATTGTTTGCTTATTTTAATCATAATCAATTAGTATTGTTTTTAAAAAATAATGTTGTATATGATGAAAAATTTGAAAATGATGTATCTGAAACTTGGGCATATAATTTAGAAAAGTATGATATTGAAGAGAAATTTTTTGATTTGCCTGTTGAAATTAGAAATCAGTTAAAAACATTAAAAAAATTTTTAACATTAGATTTTATTAATGATTTATATATAAAAATTG
>Ga0256837_1001096_pt1 | contig 19346 bp, 15 predicted proteins | sample 4562384metaG_FD_185976 | JGI IMG/M metagenome (GOLD analysis project Ga0256837, IMG submission 185976) | Hydrothermal vent microbial communities from Guaymas Basin, Mexico - 4561-384 | ecosystem: Environmental > Aquatic > Marine > Hydrothermal vents | place: Mexico: Guaymas Basin | collected...
CTTTTATAAAATTCATCCCATCTTCAAATTTAAAAACTTCCCCATCTTCTATACGATAGGTTTTTATTAAATCTGGAAAAATTGCCTTTAAATCATTTAAATAATTCAAAAATGTAGTTTTTGTAGTTTTAGAATCTATTAAATCTTTAAAAAATTCAAAATCTTTTTTTGTATGAAGTTCTCTTTTTGAAAGTTCTTTTAATAACTCAAACATAATTTTCAGTTTATTTGAAATATTTTTTGGCTTTTCTTCCGAAATGATTTCTATTTTTATCCCTAAATGAAGCAATTTTGAAATTTCCATTTCATCTAAATTAACAATATACAATTTTTCAATATTTTTTTCTTTTACAAAACTTTCTATCTCTTTTATCTCTTTTTTAAGTAACTTTTTACCACTTGTTACCCCTTTTGAAATAATTTCACCTTTACTTTTGTATTTTTGTATTAACTCTTCTAATTTGTGTGGATAATGTTTGTTGTATCTTATATAAATTAATTTCATTAGAATCCTTTTTAATTTTTTATATAATTTCAAGAACCTCATAAATATTATCATTGAATTCTATCTCATCCCCTTTCTCTTTTCCTAACATCAATTTTGGTAAAGGAGCTGTTGGATTAACTATCTGAATTAAATTTCCATCAATATCATATTTTACATATGATAGTTGATTTGAAAAAATAAAAAACCACTCTTCACTCTCTTCATTTTCATTATATATAGATTATCTATAAAATCAGGAGAATTCCAAAATAGTGTAAAGAATTTTTTATATCAAATCCAGCATCAAATAACAAAGTCTCTTTTTTGCTAAATATTAAAATATTACTATGATAATTTTCACTATCTGGAACAAAAGCTCCACCACTTCCTAAAAATTTTATCTTCATACTCTACTCCTTTACTTATTATCTTATCTCGAATCTATCTATCAATTCATATTTTTTATTATTTTGTTTATTTGAATTAACTAATTCTTTCCCTTCAAAAAAGATTTTCAAAATTTTATCTTCTGTAAATTCCCAATCTAATGTAACAATATCTCCTTTTTTATAAATTCTATCTAATTGGTAAAAAACACCATTTATTTCTCTATATCTCCATTCTTCTTCATTATCACTACCATAATAAAGAAAAACTTCTAATCTATCTAATGTTTCTTCAAATTTATATTCATAAGTTCCTGTTGAGTTTGGTTCTTGTGTGTGTTCAATAATCTTTTTAAATCCACTATTTGTTTTAATATAAATATTATCACTCATTATATCATCTAAATTTATTTTTCTTAAATCCTCTTCTTCTTGATTATAACTATGAATTGCTGCACCTCTTGAAACAGCATGATATTCTGTAAAATCCAAAATTTGAGTTCCATTAAAGAATTTCTCTAAGGTTTCAATAACTAAATAAAACTTACCACTTCCACCAGTTAAAACAACTAAATCGATATCTTCTTTTTTTAATCCACAACTTTTTAAACTAATTTCTAATGGTTCAATAAGTTTTCCACCTTTCATAGAGATAACAGGAGATAAAATTTGTTGTAATAAGTCATCAGTTATAACAATATCTGTAACTTTTAAATTATCAATAATTTCAAAATTAACGGTTTCTTTTACTCTTTTTCTTCTTCTTTCGTTATCTAATACATTTTCTATTTTTGTATTAAAACTAATTTTATGTTTTTCTGCATTTGAAACTATTCTTGATACTATAATAGCTTGTTCTTCTAATGTTCTTTCAGAAATAGATGGATTTATCTTTTCAAACTCTTCTAAAAAATAAGAAGCAATATATTTATCAATATCATCTCCTCCAAAATCCATTCTTTTTGACCTACCTAAAATTTTAACATCAAAATCACCTTCATCTTCATTAACTTCGGCGATTGAAATATCTAATGTTCCTCCACCTATATCATAAACAACTATTTTTTTTGAATCTTCAAAAAATTCATCAGAAATATTATCAATATCAGATTCTCTATTTAATAAATTTAATAATACAGCCGTTGGTTCATCTAATAAAAGTACATCTTTAAATCCTGCTAATTTAGCAGCTTCAAGAGTGGCATTTCTTTCATCACTATCAAAAGCAGCTGGAATTGTAATTGTAGCTTTTGTAATAAGTCCATCTATTTGTTTTTCAATAGAGGATTTTATATTTTTAAGTAAGACAGCTGATAATTCAGTCATATCGTAATTTTTAAGATCATTTTTATCTGTGTTCAAAGGCACTTCTATTTCAGATTCACCTCCTATTCTTGTTTTTATCGAACGAATAGTATTTAAAGGTTTAGTCCCATCGGCATATAATTTTTTGGCATATTCCCCTGTATAAACTTTTTTATTATCTCTATCAATAAAAAGAGCAGAAGAAAGAGAAGATTTGTTTTTTTCTAATTGAAAATTTGAGTTAAATTGGTAAATATCCAAAGTTCTTAATTTTTCTAATGGATTATCTCTTCTTTTTGCTATTTCAATAACTGAAACAGTGCTTTCTGTTGTTCCTAAATCAATTCCAATATAATTACTCGCCATTTTCTACTTCTTTATTATTTTCAACTATATTTTTATCTTCTACTTCTTCCTCTTTTGGCATCTCTTTTTCGATAGTTTCTTCTTCAATTACTATTTTTTCTACTTCTGCTTTTTGTAAAACTTGATTATCTAATAAAATTACAGGACTTAAAATTTTATATTTTCCAAGTTCAATTTCACCACTTAAAAATGGCAAATATTTATTTTGATTTTCATTAGTAATTTCAATCTCTTCATCTTTTTTGAATTTTTCAGTTACTTCATCAAACATAGATTTTATAGTATCAAATTGAGTTGGAAATGTTTCAAAAATATCTTTGATTAAATTGATTCTTGCTTGTTTTTCTCCATCTTTAAAAGAATTTTCTTTTTCTTTTTGGATAGTTTCTTTGTGTTCTTTTTCAAGTTTTTCTAAATTCTCTATTTTTGCGATATTTTTAGAATACTCCAAAGCAACTTTTTCAAATTCATCTACCCCTTTTCTCATAAAATCAGCTAAATCTACAAAAGCTTTTTCCTCTTTTGTGATATTCTCATTTTGAGAATTTTTAGAAGTTGAATCTATAATCTTATCTAATTTTTCATCTAAATTTTTTATTTGTGCTGGGATAGATTCTGAATCCTCTTTAAATTCTTTTAATTCTTTTACTATATCATCTGTTTGATACTTTATTTTTTTGATATTTTTTTCATTATCTTCTAAAATCTCTCTACTTAAATCTAACTTTTTATTTAATTCATTATTAGAAGCAATAAAATCGTTATTTTTTAAATAGTCTTTTGGAGGAGTTGGTAAAAATTTAATTGCTTGTGAAATAGAATTTAATTTATTTTCTATATCATCCATTTTTTCACCAAAGTCCCATCTTTTTACACAATCACAATCTGGTATTTTTATGTTCTTAACTGCTTTTTCTACATTATAAATTTTATTTTCAATAGGTTTTAAATCTATTTTTGGTTGAAATTCAATTTTATGATTTATTGCTTGAATATCTTTTTTTATCTCTTTTATATCATCATTACAATTAGATAATTGAGTTGTCATTTTTGGAGTTTCTTTGTTAGTTTGAACTCTTGATTGTTGTGTTGGTTTTTGTTGCTCTACTTCTTTTTTAGGTTCTGGATTTGTAATTTTATTATTTTCTCTATCTTCTTTAGATGGAATTTTATCACTCAAAATTTTAAGAATTTTTTCTTTTTTTGCTATTAGTGTTTTATCTTTTATAGATAATTTTCCTATTAAAGAGTAAATATTCTTTAATTCTTCAAATGGTTCTTTTCCTGTTAATTTTTCTACTAAACTTTCTATATTTTGTAAAACTGTCATTTTCCCTTTTGGTTTATTTCTATAATTAGCTATTTCTTGTTTAATTTGCTTTAACAATTCTTGATTATTCATTTCTTTATCTCCTTTTATTTTAAACACATCTTTTACATCTTTATTTAAAAAATCTTTGATTTTTGCAATCTTTTTAAGCATCTTCTAAATACTCATCTTCAACTAATTGTTTTTTATCATCAAAAAATCTAACTCTTAACTTACTTTCTTTTTCATCTTCTCTTTCAAGAGAGATATAGATTGTATTTGTAGGAAATTTAGTTCCATCGATTATAACTTTTCCGATTTTTTCACAATTTTCATTATCAATTCTTTTTACATCACTTTCATAAAAATTAACTATCAATTCTGTTTCATCTTTATTTACTAATTTTAAAGGATATAAAGCAGATTGTTCCCCATATTTAGTGTTTTTAAATAGAATTGGTTTAAATATATTTCCTTTCGCTATTCCTATATTTTTACTTGTTTTTCTGATAACTTCATAATTTAAATTATTATCATAAGCAAGTCCTGCTAAAATACCAGCTCCATGTCCTACTAATTCTCCGAGGTTTTTTTTCGATTCAGTTGTAATACCAAAAAAATCCTCTACTAATTCTTTGATAATAGGGATATTTGAACTTCCCCCTGCTAATACAACTCTATCAATATCTGATGGTTCTAAATCAATATCATAAATTGCTCTATCCAAAGCATCTTCAATTTGTCCTAAAATATTATTATTTTTTAGAATTTCATTAAAATCATCTCTACTAAATTCATCTATTTCTAACTCTTTTAATTTAGAATTTATAGTAAAGGTATCATAAATATCAATTTCTTCTTGATTTGATAATTCTTCTTTGTATCTTTTAGTCGCTTGTTGTAATTCTGTTTGAAATTTAATCCTTTCTTTCTCTTTTGTAAAATCTGTATATTCTACACCTAACTCATTCATAAATTTCTTAGCTAATAATTCATCAATAGTTTTACCACCAAGTTTTTCAACTCCATCAGTATTTAAAACTTCTATTCTTGCTGTTTGTTCATCTTTTTTTTCAAAATTAAAAATTGTAATATCAAAAGTCCCACCACCTAAATCAAAAACTGCTATTTTCTCTTTTTTATTTGTTTGAATATCTTTACTAAAAAGCCCATAAGAGATAGCTGCTGCTACTGGTTCTTCTACCAATTTAATAACATGTATTCCAGCACTTTCTACAATCTGTTTGATTCTTTCTCTATATTTTTTACTATAAGAGTATGGCACAGTTACCACAACTCCATCAATCTCTTGTCCTCCATAATTTTCTTCTACCTTTTTTTTGATAGTTTTAAAAATCATAGTAGCAATATCTATTGGTGTTACCTCTTTATTACCCAAATTTGGTATTCTATAAGATTTTTTATCATCTATAATAAATCTTTTTATATCTTCAAAATAATTTTCTGGAGAAGAGTGCATTTTATTTTTTGCTGTTTCTCCTAATACAAAATTATTTTCATTTTCAATAAATATACAATTATCAAATATATTTGAACTTGTATAACCGCCCATATTATCCACAGCAACAGCATCTTTTCTATTAAAATCATATTTTGTTACAAAATTTGTAGATGTCCCAAAATCTATTCCTAAAATTAACTTATCCATTTGTTACCACCTTCCATAAATTTGTATCTGCTCCAAGAACTAATTTATCTCCCATTAAATATGGATAAAATTCTATTGACTTAATCATATCTTTTTTTGATATATCATTAGTTTCACAATCATCGCAATCAAGTGGATTTATTAATCCCCATTCCTCTTCTGAAAGTTTTTTATTTATCTCTAAATCATAAGTATAAATTCCAAAATTAGATAAAAATTTATTAAAGTCAATTAAAATTGCCTCATACAAATTATTTCTTTTTAAACCTATTAAAATAGCATTTAAAAGATTTTTTATAATATCTTCTAAATGTTTTTGAATTAAATAAAAAAACTCTTCTTGTGTTTTTGAGATACTTTCTTGTATTTCAATTTTTCTTAAAGCACTATCTATTTTCTTTTTTCTATTTTTTAAAGTTTTTTCTATGATAGCAAAAGCTTCATCATCAATATCTTCAAAAGCCATATTTTCTTCAACTCTATCATACAAATCTAAAAAATTATCTATAAATTCATCATAATATTCTCTAACTAAATCTGATGTTGATTTTAAACTCTCTTTTGATGTAATTTTTTTATAAATTGGTTCTGTTTTTGGTTCTATTTTTAATTGGTCTAAAATATTAATAACATCATTTTCTTTATTTTCATTTTTATTAGATGACACTTTTCTTTCAATGAAAATATAATGAAAATCATTACTTAAAACTTCTTTTCCTTTATTTACAATAGGATACAAATTATTATAATTATACATTTGAAGCCTTTGAAACTTTTATATTTTTATTTTCAATTATAGAACCATCTTTCTCTTTTACTTCTACACTTACTTCTAGGGCATCATCTTTTGTAAGTTCAAAAGTTACTGAAATTGTAATATCTCCTATTGCTCTTGGAGGGATTCCCGAAATTTTAATTTCATCTACCATATCAATCCCATCTTCATAAGTTTTAGTTACATTTTGATAAGTTGCTTTTCTTTGGAATACTTTTATAAAAATATTTTCTTGATTATCTTTTTGAGTTGTATATTCTTTTGTTACTTGGATAGGTAACTCACTTCCATTAGGGATTAAAGTATCAAATTTATAATCTTTAAGTTCAACTCCAAAATCGTGTAAAGCATTATCATTATAAATAATTTTTTCTTGAATAGTTTCACTATCTGACCATTTTCTTAAAGCTTCAACACAAGCACCATAAGAGATAACTACCGAAGTATCGATTTTAGTTGTTGGTTCTTTTCCTAATGTATCTTTTAATGATTCTCTTATACTTGGAATAGATGAAGTCCCACCAGCCATAATAATTTCATCAATATCTTGTGGATTTATATCTAAATCACTCATAAGTTTTTTAACAACATCTAAACTTTTTTTTCTAATTTCTGCTATTTCAACTTCAAAATCTTTTCTTGATAATTTAAAAGATAAATGTATATCTTTATCAAATTCTTCATTTGCTTTATATAAATTTGATAAATTTATTTCCTCTTCTTCATATTCAGATAAAGCTACTTTTACTCTTTCTGCTTCTGCTTTAATTCTCACTGCTAATTCTTTATAAGTTTTTGACGACAAGCCAGATTGAGTTTCATCAAACATATCTAAATCGTAATCATCAAATAATCTATCATATATAATTTCAATGATTTTCTGAGTTACATCTTTACCTCCAAGTTTTGGGTCTCCATCAGTTCCTAAAACAGAAATTTTTCCATTTTTTATTTCTAAAAATGATACATCAAAAGTTCCTCCACCAAAATCATAAACCATAATAAGTTTATCATCTTTTTCATCTAATGCATAAGCTAATCCAACTGCTACTGGTTCTTTTTGAATAGCAATTTCATCAAAACCTGCTTCTTCTCCTGCTTCTTTTACCAAACTAATTTGTGATGGATTAAAATTAGCTGGAACTGTAATTAAAGCTTTTTGAATTATACCAACTTCACTTTCTGCTACTTCTTTTATATACCCTAATAACTCTTTTGTCGCTGTTTTTGGTGTTACTTTAAAAGTATCATTTGTTTTATCTTCAATTAGTTGTTTTAAAGTTGTTTCATCAAAAACTGCTATCCCTTCACTTTCTGCTTTTAATCTAAGTCCATTATCATTTGTAATTAAAAAAACCTCTTTATCACTATTTTCTTTATGATATTTAGCGATACTTAATATTCTATTATCATTATCATCATTTTTACTATTTGCTGTTAAATCTTCTGATAATAATTCTAAATGAGATTCCTCTAACTCTACAAAAGGTTCATTTACATACTTTTGTATCTCTTCTAATGCGATAGCTGCTGATTCTTTTATATCTTCATTATTTTGTGCTTGATTTGATAATTCACTTATTACAGAATTTGGTAATTTTATTTCATCATTTTCTGAAAAAATAGATAAAATCATCGGACTATTTATAAATATATTTGTATCAATTACAAATATCATCTCTTTATCTTCATTTTCATTTTTAAATGTTAGGTTGTATTTTATATTTTGTCCTAAATCTCTTTTAAACTCTCTTATTAAAGATTCTGGATAAACTACCCCTTTTTTAAGAGCTTTTTCTCCAAAAATCTTTTTATTTGGTGCTTCATAAAAAATTACTGATGGTAAAATTTTATTTCTTCCAAATTGAACTTGTTCAAACTTATTATCCTTAAAATAAGTAACAACCGAGTTTGAAGTTCCTAAATCTATCCCTATAAATGTCCCTTCTACATCTTCAAAAATCGCTTCTTGTGCCATAATTTTCTCCTTATTTTTTTGTTAAAGAACTTGAAATTTTTTCAAAAATACTACTTAATTCATCAAAATTAGCACCTGAATAATAATCATTATAACTACTTGCTAAATTTTGTAAAAACGAACTATCTACACCATCACCAATACCTATTGTAATAAGTCTTGTATCTTGTTTTAATTTATCTGCTTGTTGTTGTGTATCCCATTGAGAATTAGGGTAACCATCTGTAACTAAAATCACAACTTTTTTATTTGTCGCCTCATCTAAAACTTTTTTTCTTGCTGTCTTTATCCCTCCTGCCATATCTGTAGAACCAAAACAACTCATACTTTTTATAGCAGATGTTAATTCATTTTTGTTTTGTGATAATTCTGCTAATTTTTTAGCTATACCTCCAAATTCCACTAATCCAACTTTATGAATAGTTAAATCTATCATTTCTGTTACTAATTTTTCACAAGCTATTTTTGCTTTATCAAGTGGTGTTCCACACATACTTCCTGAAACATCTACAACTAAACAAATATCCAAAGGTTGTTCAGTTGGTGTTATTTTTTTTTTACTTCCTTTGTCTATTTCTATCTCTTCACTTTTTTGAGAACCTGTATTTAAATCTTTTGCTGTTACTTTTAGTATTCTATTTTTATCAAATCCAAAAGTTACTTCAATTTGTGGAACTCCTGCTAAGGCTTGTTCGATATTATCCAAAGTAAATCCACCATAAAAACTATTATTATCCACATTTTCTGTATCTTCACCCTCATATACATTGATATCAATTGCTGTTTGATAATCAATAACAGTTGTATAAATATCACTTTTTTCAATAGGATAATTAGCATTTTTTGGTAAAATAATTGAGAATTTTTTATTAACTAATTCAATTCCTAATGAATGAGAAATAATATCTCTAATTTGGATAGAATCTTCATTGTTTGAAACGATTGTAGCTCCCATTGCTACTAATTTATCTAATGGTTTATCCGAATATGGTTGTTTATTAAAAAAATTTGTTACAAACTTTCTAATTGCTGGGATTTTTGAAGTTCCTCCAACTAATACAACTTTGTCTATCTCATCTGTTGATAAATTAGAATTTCTAAGAGTTTTTTTAATAATATCCTCTATTTCTTCAAACAATCTTTTATTCATCTCTTCAAATTCATCTTTTGTAATAGATGTTTTAAGATTATATCCACTAAAAAGATTTGCTATGTCTATATCCACATTATCCAATTCTGACAACTCTTTTTTCACCTCTTCTGCTTTTAAAACTAAAGCTTGTTTTGCTTTTGTATATTCATCCATAGGTAATCCTGATTTTTCAAAATTTGATAAATTTATACCCTTCTCTTTTCTAATATGTTTTAGCATAAATTCTAAAATATTTTCATCAAAATTATCACCACCTAAATGAGCATCTCCATCAATAGCAATAGTTTCAAAATCATCTTTTTTTACATCTAAAATAGAAGTATCAAATGTTCCTCCACCAATATCAACTATAAATAATTTTTGATTTATATCATCATCAAATCCATAAGCAATTGCTGCTGCTACCGGTTCTGTAATAATTCTTTTTACTTCAAATCCAGCATTTTCTCCTGCTTTTTTTGTTTCGTCAATTTGTGTAGATGTAAAATAAGCTGGAACTGTGATAACTGCTTCTATTTTTTCTACATCACTATATTTTTTTGTTAATGTCTGATAAATCTCTTTTAAAATTTCAGTGGCTACATCTGTTGGTGTAAAAACTCTATCTTCTATATTCCAAGTTTTATTATTATCTCCCATAAAAGTTTTTGAAGATTTAATAAAATTCTCTGGATACATTACTGATTTTCTTTTTGCTTTATCTCCAACTGTTACTTTTGAATCTTGATATAACAAAACTGATGGAATAGATTCTTGATTTCTAAATCTTAAATACTCTATTTTTCCATTTTCAAAATACCCTACTACTGAATTTGTCGTTCCTAAGTCTATACCTACTTTTAATACCATACTAATCCTTTATTATTGAGTTTATATATTCTTTGATTTCTTTTAACTTTTGTTGTTTTTCTATTTCTGTTTTTATATTTTTAAGTTTATTTTCTGCTACTATATTTGAAATTTTTGAAATGAAACTATTAAATTCTTTATAATATTCAGAATTTGTAGATTTAAAAGTTTCTATCATTAAATCTACTTGTTTATTTATCCCATTATAAAAAGCTAATTCTAAATTCATAGCAGGAACTACTGCTTGTTTTAAAATCTCTTTTAAGTTTTCAATATCTCTATTTATCTCTTCTAATAACTCTTTTTCTGTTGAAGCTGCTTTTTTATCTTTTGTAATTTCATCAACATTATAACTAATTTTAGTTGTATCTAGTTGTTGTAAAGAATTAAAAATATCTCTTAAATCTTCCACCCTATCTTTTATATTATATGGATTTTGAATTATAGCTATCCCTTTTTGAACTAATTTAATTAAATCTTCCATAGAAATAGCATTCCCTTTTTCTCCTGTTAAAAGCATACTAATAAATTCAGTAGCTTTATCTCCATAAAAAGTGCTTAAATAGATAAATTCTTGTTGAGATTTTTCAAATTTTTGTTTTCTACTATCACTTAAAAGAGGATATAAAATTAAAATATCAAATAGATGTCTTGAAAATCTTTCTACTAAATAAGTAAATTTATCTTCATTAAATTCTTGATTGTTTGTTAATTTTTGAATAAACTTTTGAGTATCAAGTTTTAATTTTTCTTCTAATAAAGTTTCATTATAAACATTTAAAGCCTTAACAAAACTATTTAACAACTCTTTTTCAACCTCTTTTGTTTTATCTGATGTCATATTTATAATAAGTTCTGAAAATCTTTTAAGGTATTCAGAATATTTTTTTTCTCTAATATATGGATTCATTTTGTCTATTGGAATTTCAGATGAAACCGTTTTTGATGTATATATTTTTGCTTGTTGAATATCATTTTCTTCAATCAAAGGAAAATAATTATTAGATACTTCTTCATCTGTTTCTAATAAACTTTTAAATTTATCTGAAAAATATTTATTTTTTTCAAAATCTTCCCTTAAATTATAATTAAAATCTCTTAAAGTCTTTTCCAAATTTTCTTTTATTTTATCAATTGTTTCAGATGTTATTGATGTCTTTTTATGTTCGGCAAAATCCTCATCAAAATCTTCGTCATTATTTTTAATGATGTTTTTTAAAATTTCTCTAAATGTATCACTATTTGAATCTATTTTCTTTTTTAGAATTTCAAATCTTTCATTTTCATAATACTTTTCAATCGCACTTCTAATATTATCTATATTATCATCTATTTCAAATTTAGAATGATATTCCTCTGTTGTTAAATTATTATCTTTTAGATATTTCAAAGCTGAACCAACAAATACTCTTTTTTCTTCTGCTATTTTATGAGTATTTACAACATCTTCGACAAATACATCTATATTATTTTCTGCTATTTCTAAACTATTTGCTGTATCTATTTTATTTCCAAAGACAAAAAGTTTATCTTTTAATGGAATTCCATCAATATCTGTATCTTTTTGTAAAGTATCTAATTGTGGAGCATTAATATTTGGTTTATCCCCTGCATTTGAAATCAGAATAATAGCATCAGCTTGTTGTAATCTTTCTCTTGTTTGATTTTCGTGAATTTTTGTTGGAGAGTCAAATCCCGGAACATCATAAATAATAGCTGTTTTTAATCTATTTAATTTTGATGATTCTATTGCTATATCTTTTACACTTCTTGGTTTCGCTGTATTTGTAATTTTCCCTATTTTAATACCTCTAATATATTCTCTAAAAGTATCTTGTGTTAATTGTTCCCCTTCAAATTCTAATGTTTGTCCTGTTAATTCTAATTCATCTTTGTTTTTTAGAATATCTTCAATTTCTTTATTTGTTTTATTATTATGAACTTGATATAAATTTGGATTTTTTATTTTTAATTCATTTTCAAAATAATTCTTAAACTCTTCAATTGTCATATTTCTAAAATTTTGATTTTTAGCATCTGGATATTCCACACTTGATAATAATTCTTGAAATATATTATTAAATTCACTCTCATTATATAATTTTATAACTGCTTTATCGCTTCCATATACTAATCTTGTAGATGTAAATGTACATCTTTCTGGTGCTGATGGTAAAAAATTACTTGCTATTAAAGCATTAGCAAAAGTTGATTTTCCTGCCTTTTCAAGTCCTACTATTGCTATTTCAAATTCATTACTTTCAAGTTTATGAAGATAATTTTTATTTTTTTGTAGAATATTTCTTAATACACTTAAATCATTACCTGTAAATAATCCAACTCCACTATTTTTAAGAAGTTTTTCAATTTCAGCAATCTCTTTTTTTAATTGCTTAATTTTAAACTCTTTCTCTTTTTTATATTTTTCATTCATAAATTTTTCTCCTTTTTTATTTATGTAATTATAATTAAAAATAACGAATTAAATTGTCGTCTTATTATCTTTGTTTTAATTTTAACAATACTTGATGTTTTTCAAATTTTTCTAAAAATGTTTGTATACTTTTTGATTTCAAATTCAACTCTTCAATATAATTCGTAATAGTATCAATGTATTGTTGTTTATTAGTATCTTTATTATCGTTACCCGTAATTCTTTTATAAAAGAGAGATGGGAATCTTTTTGGATTTTTATTTAATAAATCTGCTATAAAAAATGATAATACCTTTCTTACATTTTCATCATCTCCATAACACTCATATAAATCTATCAAAATATTCTGATTCGTAAATTGAAATCTATAAGAAAAATATTGTAAAGTTTTTAATTTATTCATCAAATAAATGTTACTTTGAATATTCTCAATTATTTCTTCAGGAGTATCAAAATTTGGTTCTATCTTTTTCTCTCTAATAGTTTTTATTTTTGTTGAGTCTAAATTCTCATTTAATCCTAAATTTAAAAAAACATCTACTAATCTATTCGCCATTTCATTATCTTTAAATCTTGTAGGCTCTAACATATCTAAAAACAAATATCCTACTCTATAATGTTTTTTATATAATTCTACAATGGAATTTTCAAAATTATCCACTTTATAAAATTTTGGTAATACCTTTCTAACTAAATTTTTTGGTAATCTTCTATTATTTTTTAAATAATCTATAATTATAGGAAAACTAGTTTCTTTATCTAAAACCAATAAATTTTGATACAACTTTTCATTAAACAATTCATTTTCTATAATCCAATTCACTAACTCTTTATTATCTAAATAATTTATAAATTCTTGAAGAAAATTATTATTAGTTACAATATGTGTTAAATTATACCTTTCAATCTCTTTTTTAAAAAAATTTAAACATTGAGAACTATTTGCTGTTTGAGCATAATAAAATAAAACTTGTTTAAAAGCTGCTAATTTATAATCCATTTTTATAGAAGCTGTATCTTGATAAATATTTTCTAATTCTCTAACAGATAATGTTTTTACATAAAACAATTCTATAAAGTTCTTAAATTCTATCGTTGAATAAATTTTATCATCTATTACTTCTTTAAAATGAATAGCTATAAAATTATTATCTAACATATCAAAAATATTTGTTAAATACTTCAAATTTGTTTTATCATTCATATCAATCATCCAACTATTTTTAAGTATTACTTTTGTTACAATTTTATAACCTAATTTTTGAGCCATCGACCAAATATTTTGATAATTAGATTGATAAAGATATTGTTTAATTTTTTCTGTATCTTCTTTTGAAATATATAAACTACTATCTTTTTCAAATCTAATATCCAAAGCTTTTTCTATTTTTTGTAATGTATTCATATAAAATACTCCTTTTTTTTATAAACTATATTCTATCAAATCTAAAACTTTCTTCCCAATTATTTTTTGAATCTCTCTATACTCATCTGGCATAATTCTTATGATTTTATCACTATCAAAATGCTCAGCTAATCCATCTGCCTCCTTTTGTTTCGTTTCTTTATTCCATTTATAATGGATATGTTTTGTTTCATCTATAACTATTCTTGGATTTAGTAAATCATCATACTGATAATATTCATCTATCATTCGTTTTAAAATTTCTTCTTCAACCCCGTGAGCATCTGGTTTTTGTGGTGTTACTTTTTGAGCTTCTACATGTTTTTCAAGCTCTCTTGGGTCAAGTGTGATTATAAGAATTTTATATCCATTTTTTCTGGCTAATTTGGTGTAAGGTGCTGTTTGCCACGGCATTATGTTTGTGTTGTCGCAAATGACTACTTCAACTTCATTTTTGATACTATTTTTAAATTCTTCTAAATTTTTATTATGATAATCTTCTAATTTATCAATATCAAAAACATATCTATTTCCTACCATAAAATATTCATCTGTTGAATGAATTGCTACATCTATATTGTTTTTTTTCAATTCATCTACGATACAATTTGTTATTGTTGTCTTTCCACTCCCTGGGACTGCTCTATTTATAATTATTGTTTTCATTATTCTCCTTTTAAAATCTCTTCAAATTTTTTTAATAAATTTTCTATTACATTTTCTATCTCATCTAATCTCATAGATGAATTTCCATGTGCTAAATTATTTCTTAACATATCAACTTCATTTATTAAATTTTGTAATTTTTTATACTTTTTATTATCTTTTTTATTTTTAATATGTTTTTTTATTTTTTCAGCAATTTGATTTGCTTTTTCATTATGTTCATAATATTTTTTTGAGTTTAAATACAGATAACCACCTCTAAATATATTTCCTAATTTATAAATATTTTTTGATTGATTTGAAAGAATATACAAATTAAAATATTTTGAATTGTCTTTATTATTTACTTTTAGTTCAAAATTTTCTATAAATTGCTTAACTTCATTATCTACTTTTTTTAATTTCTCTTTACAATAAAGACCAACAGCTTCACTAAGTAAAGTTATAGAATTTAAAAAATATCCTTTATTTTTCATATTTTTAGAAAATAGATACAACTTTTTATAATCCATTTCCTTATCATACTCTTTTATCTCTTTAATATGTTTTTGTAAATTTAAAAGAGTATCTTTAAATTGAGATAAAAGATAATCATCTTTTTTAGTTAATTTATCTATATTTTCAATTATTTTATAAGAGATAGATTGTTTTGTATTTGTATCCTTGATTAAAGCATCAAGTGAATTTGCTAAAATATGTTCAGAAAACTCCTCTAATAAATCTAAAAAATTATTATATTCATCATTTGAAGTTTTAATTTTAGCTGTTGTATAATTTCTTTCAAAAGAGGTTAAAACATAGTTTAAATTTGCTAAATCCATATAATCTTTTAAATCTATAATCTCATATTCCCCTTTTTGAGAAGCCGTATGTTTTATAATCTCTTTTGCAAAAAGTATTTTTTGGATTTTTTCATTATCATTAAAATTTATCATCATTAAATCAATTAACATCAAAAGAGGTAAATGTCTAAATCCATGAGTTACATCAATAATTACTTTATCATATTTTTGGATTATATTATCAATTTGAGTAAAAATAGAATTATAATTTTTATCATCTTTGATTAAACAATTTTCATCATCAAAATTAACTTTTTTATTAGCATACTTCAACACATCTTGATTAAAATCTTTTGCTTCTTTGGTATAGATTGGCACAATATCATAAGTATAAGAAAATCTATCTATCAACAAAGGTAAAGTATTATAATAATCATACTTTTCAGTATCTTTTTCAAAATAATATTTAGCTTGATTATTATAATCTTTTACTAATCCTGTTTTATAATCTGCCCCTTGTATTCCTAAAATCGTAATAACTGCTTTTTTCATATCAACTCCTTATTTTGATTTCCCACTTAACCACTCTTTTAACTCTTCAATCATCCATTTTGGTGTATCTTTTGTTTTTCTTGATTTTTTCATCTAAACTCCTTAAAATTTTTCGTAATTATAAGGAGTTTAGTTTTTATAAATGTTTTTTTTAGAAAATTTAAGAAATTATTTCACATAATACCCAGCCAAAAGGTAATTCACTTTTTTCATTTTTCTCACTCAATCTAAACATGGATTTTGTTTTTGGAGTTTCTGATAAATTCCCCATAAATCTTTGTCCAACATATCTTCCAAGTCTCAATAAAAATTGATTATCTTTTTTTATCTCTCTACTAAAATTAAAATATTGTTTATTATCCGCTTGCTGATAAAAAATTGATAATTTATCTTTTATAGTCTTTAAATCAATAATATTTGAAAATGATATATTACATTCAAAAACTGAACCTTTTGAAATTACTTCTAATTTTTGTGGAATAATTCCTTTTTTCACTTTTCTAACACTCCAAGCTATTTGAAAATTAATATTTTTAGATAAAGTATCACTTACCTTAAAATACTTACTATCTTCATCTGATAAATTTAACACAGTTTGAATAGCCCCTTTTATACTACTTCCAGAAATATAAGGTTCATATTTATAATTTTTTGGATTATATGTTGATATATGTTTTTGAATTAACATTTGATTAAAAGAATTATCATCATTATTACTGCTTCCATATTCTTTATTGTACAAACTTTCAATATCTTTTGATACAGAAATTTTATTTTTATAAAATTCATTTTCAATAATTTTACTTTTATACTTTTTAAAGGTTTCAACCAAAATACCTATTTCATTTAATCTATTAATATCTATATTTATACCATTCATTTCAAGTAACTTAAATAATACAAAATTTTCATCAAAATAATACAAAAATCCTTTATCTATCACATAAGAAATAGGTTCATACATTTCACCATCACCAATATGAATAGGAGAAAGAGTTGTTAATTTTAATCTATATGTTTTTAAAATATATTTCTCTATTTTATTTTCAAGTTCTTGTTGTCTTCTTTCTTCTTCTAACCTTTTTTCCTCTTGAAGTTTTTTTTCTTGTTTCTCTTTCTCTTGCTGTGCTTTAAGTTTAGCTTCTTCTATTGCTTTTTGTTTTTGTTGTTTTTGTTTATTAAATGTATTTCGACCCTTCTTTAATAAATCCTTATCTATTTTTCTTTTAGCCATTTTTTAATCCTTTTCCATCAAATTCAAAAGGGATAAGAATAGAATACCCTTGAATAAATGATGTTTTTTCTATCCCATTATCCAAACTTTTACCGATATACTCTATTTTTTTATCACTTATAATCACTGCTCCTGTATCTGCTAAAATAGTTGGATTTTTAAATGGTGTGTTTGAATATGAATATTTCCCAAATCTATTAAAAGTATTATAATATGCCTTTTTAGTTGGAAATGATGGCGATAGGCTAATATAGTATTTTGAATTTATATCTTTAAAAGAATAATTTTCAATCTCCACTCTAAATTGTCCTTTTCCAATAGTTGCTTTTTTCCCAAATCCATATTTTCCCATTTTCTCAAAAACTTCTAAAATTTTCTTTTCATCAAAATAATTCTCATTATACAAAACATAACAAACTGGTTGTTTTAAAAATCTCATCTCTTCTAATGAATAAGGAGCAAACACTCCACTATCATCAGTTGAAAATGTTTTTCTATTTATTGAATTTCTTACATTCATATAATTACTAAAAAATCCAAATTCTTCAAATTCAAATTTACCATTTTGAAGATTTTCTATTTTTATCCAATTTTTCTTTCTAAACTCTTTTTTTTCACTATCATCTACTCCAAAACTATCAAGTGGCAAAGTTGGTTTTGGAAGGTAACCATTTGGTAAAAAATCACTTATTATAATTTTTGGACTGTCATTTAGATAATTTCCTAATCTTTTATCTCCTTGTTGAAACAAAAGATAAGCAAAATATCCAAAAATCATATCCCCTTTTGGAAAAGTAGAAAAAGACGATAAGGGGGTAATTTTTAGTTTTAAAAGTTTCATTTTAATTTTGCTTCCACTTTTTTAATTAAATCATCAAGTTTTTCTTCTATGTCTAAAAATTCTACTTTTCCATAACCTCTACTACCACTTCCACCTAATGTATCAAGTTCAAGTAATTTAAGACCTAATCTAATAGTATCCTCAAAAAGTTCTATATCATCGCCATCAAAACTTCTAATAACTACCTCAAAATCAAATTCAACTCCACTTGGCACTCTTTCTATAAATCTAAGTCCTCCATCTTCTGTGCTTCCTGTTAATCTATTGATTTTATTTTCAGCTTTTTCTTCTGAAAATGAGATTTTATTATTTAAATACATAACTCGAATATCATTACTAATAAAATTATCTCTAAAAATTAATCTTGAAATAGAGATTTCATCTTTTTTTATATTTTCAGCACTTTCTCCAAAAAGTTTAACTATTAAATCTATTTTTGCTTTACTTCCAAAATCTGAATTACTTTCTACGATTTTCCCTTCTCCCGTTGGATTTATCAATTTAAAATAATGTTCTAATAAACTTCTGATTTTTCCTTTTAAACTACTTCCTGGAATATAAGGTTCTGTAATTGCTTGATTATCTTTTTTAAATCCAACTTCTCCATTTTCATCACAAAAAACTTCTCTTTTAATCACAGGCGAATCAACTCCCCCTATTTTCATACTATCATCACCACCACCGATATGTAATCCTGAAACTAATTTTAATTTACTTGTTATAACTCTCATTTTTTTCTCCTTATTTTTTTGGCATATATCCGATAATTGCTTCTAAAAAGTATTTGAAATTTACTAATTCTTCTTTTGAATTTACTTTTTTAATACTCTCTTTCATTAATATTTCAAAATTGTCTCCACAATTACCTCTTTTTTTAGCATACACAACTTTTGAAACTAACATTTTCAAGAAAGGTAATACTTTAATTTTAAAATCTTCATCTTCTAACGATTTTGATTTTTCATTTAATTCTAAGACTTTTTCATAAAACTTTCTATATTGAGTAATTTTTATATCCAATTTTTCACCTATTGCCTCTGCTTTTGTTAAAAACATTTCTGTTAATTTGCCATCATCAGTTTTAAAACTAATGTTATTTAATAAACTTTTCATCTGTTTTCTCCTTTGTTTTGATTGATTTTATCTCTATTTTTA
>Ga0256837_1001098_pt1 | contig 19289 bp, 20 predicted proteins | sample 4562384metaG_FD_185976 | JGI IMG/M metagenome (GOLD analysis project Ga0256837, IMG submission 185976) | Hydrothermal vent microbial communities from Guaymas Basin, Mexico - 4561-384 | ecosystem: Environmental > Aquatic > Marine > Hydrothermal vents | place: Mexico: Guaymas Basin | collected...
CCTCTTCGCTGATAATACTTATCCTTTCAGGATTGGAAACGTAGGTCGCTGCCTAGTTAGTTGTTTTTACTCTTTATCCCTCTTTTTTAATCTTAATTTATTACTACTATTACTTTATTATTATTATTATTATCTATCTTCAATTATTTATCTCTTGTTGCCCCAATTCTAAAAATAAGTGCAATTTCCACCTAATTTAACTAGCTAACCTTCTACCCATTTCACTAAAAAATACCTCATATGAAGTTTTATAGTTGAGTACTTTTCTAGGTCTATGGTTTAGTCTATTCTGAATCATAATAATCTCTTCCTTAGATACGCCTATAAATACACTTTTCTTGGGTAAATATTGTCTAATTAAACCATTTGTATGCTCATTTAATCCTCTCTCCCAATAACCTCTGACTTTATCATTATTCCTTCTGAACTCTCTAGTGATTGTGGATGGATGTACACCAATTTCTGATGCAATATTTTTTTGATTCAAACCTGCTTTAATTAAAGCTGTACCCCAAGGGCATTTTTTTCAGGGAAAATTTGGTATCGTTTCTCTAGGGTTAACTGTCTGTATCTCATGCAATCTCTTTTGTTTTAGTCGATAAAAGATTAGCATAAATACTATCAGTTAATCTTCAATATACATTTTTAAAAAATTGCACTTATTTTTAGAATTGGGGATTTTAATTGTTGTTGGGGTTTTTATAACAGCTTGTCGTGGAGGACAAACTATTATATTATTTGCAGTTAATTGTTAATCTCATTTTTAATTATTCTTGATAGCTCACAACATTGTTCGATTTTTTGAGTATAAGAAATGTCTTCTTTTAAAAGTATATCTATAAAAGCACTTCCTACGATAACTCCATCAGCTCCGATTACTTTCTCTTTAGCTGTTTTTTTATTGACTCCAAAACCTACAAAAACAGGTGTTTGAGTATATTTTTGTATTGAAGCTAAGAATGGTTGTAAGTCTTCTGCTGTTCCTGAACCTGTTATTCCCGTATAAGCAACCATATAGATAAATTTTTGAGCATCTGATACAACTTCTTTGATTCTCTCTTCACTATCCGTAGGTGCAACAAATGATATATTAGCCATTTGGTTCTCTCTGAAAAGTTCACTATAGAGTTGTGCTTCTTCATGGGGTAAATCAGGAATAATAAGACCATTAACAGCTAACTCTTTGGCCTTAGGAAGTAAAAGATTCATATTCTGTTGATAGAAACTATTAAAATAACCCATCCATAATGTGTCAACCTTTGGTGCAACAATTTGTGATATATCTAAAAGATCAGTAAACTTAAATCCTAATTCTAATGCCTTATGATTTGCTTTTTCTATTAATGGGCCATCTGCAACTGGATCTGAAAATGGTACACCAAATTCTAATGTATCAACACCATTCTCACCAAGGGCAAGCGCTAGGTCTATTGTAAAAGATTTTTCTGGATATCCAGAGGTAATATATGCTACTAGTTTTTTCAAGTTTATTTTTCCAAGTCTGGGATTTTTAAAAGTGAGTATCGTATTTTACTCAGTTCATTATCAAGTTTTAAATCATCCTGCCATGATGCAAACATATCACTTACATCTAATAACCAGGCTGTCGTCTCTTCACTTATTGGTGGCTGTTTTTTTCGTAATGTTTCAAGTTCATCTTCAACAAAGGATGCCAGTTTAGACATTGAAGCTATTTTTAAATAACCTGAAGCTGACTTTATATTATGAAAAACACGAAAGAGTTCATTTACACTTCTTTCATACATATTTGGCTTTGATAGGTCTATTATCATTACTTCCATACTCTCAACCATCATAGAATAGTGATCTAGAAACTCATCAACTATTTCATAATCAAAGTTAGCATCTAAATCGCTTCTTATGCCCATAAGTAAATTCTCCTATATAGTTCAGATTATAGCAATTTTTAGTTAAAATACTTTAATTAATATATAAAGAGTTTTTAAATGAGTAAAAAAATAACCATTTCTGGAATCAAAAAGAGAAAAGGTGCTGCACCTTTAGTAATGATAACGGCATATGATGCCCTGTTTGCAACTTTATTAGCAGATAGTAGTGACATGATTTTAGTAGGAGACTCTTTAAATATGTCTTTTGCTGGGAAAAGTGATACTATAAGTGCAACACTAGAACAGATGATTTATCATACAAATGCTGTATGTTCAGGTGCACCAAATAGTTTTATCGTTGCTGATATGCCTTTTGGGACATATATAGACAAAAAATCAGCTTTAAATAATTCAATAAAAATGTTTCAGCAGACTCAAGCTGATTGTGTGAAGATTGAAGGTGGCGAAGATAAAGCTAAGATTGTAAAGCATTTAACTGACAACGGAATAGCAGTTTGTGGACATATAGGACTCCTTCCTCAGTCAGTTCGTAGTGAAGGTGGCTATAAGGTTAAAGGTAAAACAGAAGAGGAGTCAAAACAACTTATAAAGGATGCAAAAGCTATAGAGAGTGCAGGTGCATTCTGTATGGTGATTGAGGGTGTTAAAGCTGAAGTTGCAAAAAAAGTTGCAGAATCTGTTTTAGTTCCTGTTATTGGAATTGGTGCTGGAAAAGATGTTGATGGTCAAGTACTAGTATTTTCTGATATGTTAGGACTTTTTGAGGAGTTCACTCCTAAGTTTGTTAAAAAGTATATAGATGGAGCAACTCTTGTTCGTAATGCAGTTTCTTCGTATGCTCAAGAAGTTCAATCAAGAGAGTTTCCAAAAGAGGAACACACTTACTAATGAGTGATTTTATGGATGATAGACTTGTTGAGATAGAAGCATTTAGTATGGAAGAGGAGCGTAGTGAAGTTACTCTGCGTCCTGATGCATGGAGTGAGTATATTGGTCAAGAACAGATAAAGAAAAATCTTGGTGTATTTATTGAAGCTTCAAAAAAACGAGATGAAGCACTAGACCATGTACTCTTTTATGGCCCTCCTGGTCTTGGAAAAACAACACTTGCACTTATAATTGCAAATGAGATGAATACAAATATAAAAGTTACTGCGGCTCCTATGATAGAAAAAAGTGGTGATTTAGCTGCAATCCTGACAAATTTAGAAGAGGGTGATATTCTTTTTATAGATGAGATACATAGACTTTCACCTGCAGTAGAAGAGATACTCTACTCCTCTATGGAGGATTATCGTATAGATATTATAATAGGTAGTGGTCCTGCTGCACAGACTGTAAAGATAGACTTACCTCGTTTTACACTTATAGGTGCAACAACTCGTGCAGGTATGCTTTCAAATCCACTGAGAGATAGATTTGGAATGAGTTTTCGCATGCAGTTTTACACAACTGAGGAGTTAGCAAAAATCGTAATACAAGCATCAAATAAACTAGAACGAGAGATTATTCGTGAAGCTTCGTTAGAGATTGCTAAACGTAGCCGTGGAACACCTCGTATCGCTCTTCGTTTACTCCGACGTGTTAGAGATTTTGCTGAGGTTGCTAATGAAGAAGATATTAATCACTCTCGTACAAAGTATGCTTTAGATGAATTAGGAATTAATTCATTTGGTTTTGATGAGATGGATTTACGACTGTTAAATCTTCTTGTAGCTGCTAAGGGAAGGGCTATGGGGCTTAGTTCTATAGCGGCTTCTTTAAGTGAAGATGAGGGAACGGTTGAAGATGTACTTGAACCCTATCTCATAGCAAATGGTTATCTGGAAAGAACAGCAAAAGGTAGACGAGCTACTCGTGCAACATATGATGTACTCAATATGGAGTATGTAAATAGTGATGGGACACTTTTTTAAATGAAAGCACAGTATTTTATAGCAGCTCTTTTTGCAACTGCCCTTTATTGGATGTATCTTTTATATGCACCCTTTCTTTTAGTTATTACCATTGCTGCACTATTAGCAATTTCAACTTCAAATGTACAGATTCTTTTAGAAGAGTATCTTAAATCTAAACTTTTTGCTGCTATAACATCAAGTTTTTTACTTGCGGTACTCTTTTTTGCACCCTTAGGTTACTTTCTTGCAACACTAACTATTGAACTTAATTCATTATCTGTAGATACCTTACACAAGATAGAGATGTATATTCGTGGATTTGTGGCTTCTCCTCCTTCCTATTTACTATTTCTAAAACCATATTTAAGTGAAGCTGTTCAAGATATAAATATAAACTCTTTAACCGCTAATGCTTTAGTAGTAGCTGGAAAAATAGGTGCTTTTAGTGCAGGTTTTTTAAAAAATGCATTTTTAGTTATTGTTTTTTATTTTTTTGCTCAATATAATGGAGCTGTTATTACTCAATACCTAAAACGGGTTGTTCAGATGTCGGTAGAAGAGAGTAGTGTCTTAGCCAGAGAACTCTCCGATGTTATGAGTGTAGTTTTTTATTCTATTATTGTAACAGCTATGTTTGAGGGAATACTATTTGGAGCTGCTATCTCTTATATGGGTTATAATGGATTACTATTTGGTATTATGTATGGATTCGCTTCTCTTGTTCCTGTTATTGGCGGGATTTTAATGTGGTTACCATTTATGATCTATGAATTTTCTGTTGGTAATAGTTCAAATGCTATTTTTATAGCGATGTATTCCGTAGTTGTGATTTCAATAATTGCAGATACTTTTATAAAGCCTTTAATTATCAAAGAGATAAATCAAAGATTACTCAATGATGATGATACAAAGATGAATGAGTTAATTATATTTTTTGCGATTATAGCAGGCCTGACCACTTTTGGCTTCTGGGGAATGATACTTGGACCAGCTATTACAGCGTTTTTCTTGACTATTCTTAAACTCTTTGAGGCAAGAAGTAAAGAGTGTGAAAATATAAATATAAATATAAATATTTAATCTTTATATATTTCTGGATAGTCCGCTTTAAATCTTCTATGAAGCCAGAACCACGGTTCTGGCTTTTTTAATATCTCTTGGCTTAACCAATCAGTCTGCATCTGTGTGGATACTTTAATATCTTCACTCTCATCATCTGTTTTTGGTGGTACAATTTCATCATAAAATTTAATCTGATACTTTTCATGATCATCAGTATGAATAAGTACCGGTATTATGGCCGCATCAAATTTACGCGCAAAATAGGCAGTTGTTTTAATTTGACTGACTGGGTGGCCTAAAAAATCGACGGTTATGGCCTCTTTTTTATTAACATTTGTATCTATTAAGAGTGCTATTGCCCCTCCTGCTTTTAACTGTTTTAAAAGCCCTCTTGTTGCACCGTGACGTTCTACATAAGTGATACGTGATTTTTCTCTAGCACCTAAGAGATACTCTTGAAAATATTGATTTTTCATCTTTTTATAAACAATCATGAGTGGCTCTAAGTGGGTACTAATCATAGCTCCGCCAAGTTCCCATGCTCCATAGTGTGATGTGATAAATACAATAGGTCTATTCTCTTTTTGGGCTTTTTTGACAATATCTTCATTAATAAACTCAATATTTTTTGAAAGCTCTTCTACTGAATAGTGTTTAGCTTCTATTGTATAGAGAAAGTTAAGAAGTAACTGTTGAAATGAGTATCTGGATATTTTTTCAACAAATGTATTATCAACATCATTACCATAAATAAACTTTAAATTTTGTCGTACAACTTTAGAGTAGCGTTTACTGACATGGTAAGCAAAGGTTCCAAGACCGAGAAAAAAAGATTTTCGTGCTTTTTTTGGTAGTAGCATTAGAAATTTTTCTAAACCTAAAAATAGATAAAATCCTATCATTTGAGTAACTCCTTAGCTTTATTGACTATCTCTTCATAAGGTATCTCTTTTATTGAAAAATCATTTTTATTAATTTTTAAAATATTTACTTTTGAGGGTGATTGAATAGCAATATTTTTTGGTGTTTCATAAATCATTCGCTCATTAGTAGGACCAAAGAGAGTAATTGATGCAATATTTTGAGCCCAAGCCATATGTGTGGGTCCTGTATCATTTCCTATAAGAAGATTCATCTGAGAAATATAGGAAACTAACTCGTTTAGTTTGAGTTTTGGTGCAAGAGATGCATATTGAGAATTTTTACAAATCCACTCTGCATCAGCAAGTTCATTTTCATTTCCCCAGATAATATAGGCTTTTATTTTTAAAGCATTAGAGACTTTTGCAATAAGTTCTTTTGGGTATATCTTAGATGGCCAAGAGGCTCCAATAATAAAAACAATATTTTTATGGCTTTTGTCGATATCAAAAGTATTAATGATTGGAAATACGGGTTGTTTATTTAGTAGCATTGTTGTTGTAATGTCAAAGGAGAGTGCTTGAGATACTACAAAGCTATTGCGTTTAATAACATTCTCTTCGTATGCAATAGAGGTACTGTTCTTATAAAAAAGTGCAGCAACTCCTTCTCTTGTAGAGTTCTTATCAAACCCAAAAGTATTAGAGCCTATAAGTCTTGAAACTATTGCAGACTTTAAAAGTCCTTGTATATCTATAATAATGTCATAATTGTTAAGATTATGTAGTTTAAAAATTAGTGCTTTAAGTGCTGAAAAACTTTTGTTCTTTTTTATTGCTTTTATATTTACAGTATGCACTGCATCAATTAGTGGATGTCCTTGTAGAATGGAGGAAAATATCTCTTCTGTTATCCAGTCTATAGTAGCATTTGGATAATATTGTTTAATAAACTGAAGTGTTACTGCACTATTTACAATGTCACCAAGTGCCGATAAACGTACGATTGCAATCTTTTTTATATCTTTATTCATTAGATGTATTATACCCTTTGTGTGGAGAAGTTTAGTTAATTATTTACAATTTTTAGTTACACTAGTTGTACAAGGAGTGGATTGTGGATATAACAATTGGAACAATTATATATATTATTGGTGGTATCGTTATTGGATGGTTCTTGAGTTTTATTAAGTCTCGCTTTGAAGTAAGGGGTTATAAAAAAGAGATTAAAGAGTATAAAGATCATCTAAATCGTCAAATGAAGATTACTAATGAAGGGAATAAAAACTTAGAGAGTGAATTAGCACAGCTTAAAAAGCAGAATGAAAATCTTCGTATTAGTGTACAAACTTTAGGTCAAAAACCAGGAAGAGCTGAGGTGAGACTCTTAAATATCTACGATGGGGCTTTAAGAAAGATGATGTTAAATGCTCCAGGGTTCTCTTCTGTATGGGAGATGTCACTTCAAGAAGCAGAGTTAGAGTATGAAGCGAATGAAAAAGGTTTTAAATCTATTATCAAAAAAGTATTTAGTCCGAGTTCTGGAAACCAGAGTGAATCAAACTTAGGGGACTTAGGACAACTTCCAGAAGGTTTTCATGCAAAATAAACTTATTATAAATTGAACTTTGATATAATTTCAAAATTAAATCTTTAAGTCAAGGAAAAGTACATGGTAGCTTCTGATATACAACATTTTAGTGAAGGTCGTACAAAAGCTAGAGCTTATTTCTGCTATCTATTCTCGAAAAATATACCAAACAGGCTTCCTTCTTTAACACAAGAGATGATCATACCTCGATTATTGAAAATCAAAGCTGATTTAGAAAACTGTGAAGGTGTTTATTTACTTGATAATAAAGGTGTTCAAGTAACAGCGACATATACAGCAGATAAAGAAATTGTAGAGGATATTGGGAAAATTCGTGCTGACCGTGCATATTACTACAGAGCAGTTAGAGAAGAACGTTGTAGTATTACTGATCCTTATCCATCCCTAATAACTGGAAATCTTACTGTTACTGCTTCTGTACCTGTATTTTGTGAAAATGGGGATTTAAAATATGTTGTTTGTTTAGATATGCCTCTTGATGAAGTTTTAAAAATATCTAAAGTAAGTAGTTTTGATTCTTTTTTTGGGCATTTTTTTAAGTATAGTTATGGAGCTTTTGCTTTTGCTCTCGTAGCTATTTCGATATTACTTTTTCTAAAGGGAATAGGAAGCTTTTTCTTACATGGAATATCTCCAGATAATTTTCAGATAAAGTATGTTTTTGAGGCCACCATTTTATTAACTCTTTCATTAGCTATTTTTGATTTGGCAAAAACTCTGATTGAAGAAGAGATTTTGGGTAGGCATAAAGAGCATAATATATCGGGTCCGCATAAGACAATGGTTCGTTTTTTAGGTAGTATTATTATTGCACTCTCAATTGAAGCACTGATGCTAGTGTTTAAGTTTGCAATAACTGATCCAGATAAAATAGTATATGCTATTTTTATTATTGGTGGAGTCTCTCTACTGTTGATAAGTTTAGCAATATATATAAAATTTACAAAATTAAAGATAGATGAATAATGATAGCAATAGTAGACTATAATATGGGAAATTTAGCAAGTGTTCAAAATGCATTTGCTAAGTTAGGTAAAGATACAGTTGTAGAGAGTGATCCTACAAAATTTAGTAAGTACGATAAACTTATACTTCCAGGTGTTGGTGCTTTTGGTGATGCAATGGAACATCTTCGTGAGCGTAATATGATAGATGCAATTAAAGAGTTTGCTGCTACTGGAAAACCAGTCCTTGGAATATGCCTTGGAATGCAGTTACTTTTTCAAAGTAGTGAAGAGTTCGGTCAACATGAAGGATTAGGACTTATTAAAGGGCATGTAAAAGCTTTTGAGAGTGGAAAGTTTTCAGAGCCACTCAAAGTGCCACATATGGGTTGGAATAGAATGTTTACAACAGAACATCCTCTTTTTAAAGGTCTCGATGAGAACCACTACCTCTATTTTGTGCATACATTTCATGTAACTTGCGATAACAGTGCTGACATTATAGGTGAGACGGAGTATGGTTATAAATTTACATCAGCAGTTGCTCACAATAATATTATGGGTATTCAGCCACACCCTGAAAAGAGCCATGAAAATGGTCTTAAAATTTTAGAAAACTTTATAAAACTATAGGAAAAATAATGACACTTTACCCGGCAATTGATTTAAAAGATGGACAGGCTGTACGCCTCACAAAAGGAGTTATGGAGAGTGCAAAAGTGTACTCAAATGAGCCATATGAATTAGTGAAAAAGTTTGAAGAGATGGGTGCTGAATGGGTGCACTTAGTAGATTTAAATGGTGCTTTTGCAGGAGAGCCTAAAAACTTAGACTCTATTATAAAAATTCGTAAAAACTGTAATGTTAAACTTGAACTTGGTGGTGGTATTCGTGATGAAGCTACGATTCAAAAGATGCTTGAGATAGGTATTGATAGAATTATTCTCGGAAGTATTGCTGTAAAAGATCCACAGTTTGTAAGAGATATGGCTGCTAAATATCCTATTGCAGTCGGTATTGATGCTATTGATGGTTATGTTGCTGTTGAAGGTTGGGGTGAAGTGAGTGAGATGAAAGCGACAGATCTTGCAAAAGAGTTTGCAAACGCTGGTGTTGAAGCTATTATATGTACAGACGTTGGTAAAGATGGAACACTCTCTGGTGTAAATGTCGGTTTTACTTTAGATATTGCTCGTGCTAGTGGTCTTGCTACTATCGCAAGTGGTGGTGTAAAAGATGCTGCTGATATTGAAGCTCTTATTGCAACAAAAGAGGTTGAAGGTGTGATCATTGGTAAGGCTTATTATGAAGGTACTTTAGACCTTCCTAAAATGTTTAAGCTACTTGATTAATAGTAAAACAAACAAAATTTAGCTATTATTAGTTTATTAAAAATTTGCAAATTATTTAAAAAGGATTTCACTTGAAATTACTTGTTGTTGATGACAGTTCTACAATGCGTCGTATTATTAAAAACACTTTAGCTCGTTTAGGGTATAAAGATATTCTAGAGGGTGCTGATGGTGTCGAAGGTTGGGCCCAAATGGATGCCAATCCAGATATTGATATGTTAATTACTGACTGGAATATGCCAGAAATGAATGGTCTTGAACTTGTTAAAAAGGTCCGTGCTGATGCACGATTTAAAGATACTCCAATTATTATGGTAACTACTGAGGGTGGTAAAGCTGAAGTTATTACAGCACTTAAAGCAGGTGTTAATAACTATATTGTAAAACCATTTACACCTCAAGTACTCAAAGAGAAACTGGGTGCTGTTATGGGTGTCTCTGAATAATGCAAGAGTACTACTATCAACTAGTAGTTAAAGTTTCATCTCACCACTCACTTTTTTCCGATTTTTTATCAGATACAACTCCCGTTGGTTTTGAAGAAATCGATGGAGGTTTTATCGTAAGAAGTGAAGATGAACTTGACACTATAATCTGGGGACTTGAACAGTTTACAGAAGCCCTTCAAAAAGCACTTTCTCAAACTATTGAACTTGAATGTATCCAGACAAAAGAACAAAATAGTGACTGGGTAACATCTTATCAACAGAGTATACAACCTTTGGAAATAGATAAATTTTATATTCATCCTACATGGAATAAACCTAGTGAAACTTTGATAAATATTGCAATTGACCCTGCATTAGCATTTGGAACAGGGCATCACCCAACAACAGCTTCAGCACTGCGTGCGATTTCAAAGTATGTAAAAGAGGGTGATAGCGTTTTAGATGTTGGCTGTGGTAGTGGTATCTTGTCAATGGCAGCTATGAAGCTTGGAGCCATTGTTGATGCTTGTGATACTGATCCTATTTCAGTTGAAAATTCACTTGTAAATGCTACTTTAAATGAATTAGAGTATGCAAATATATGGGAAGGCTCTTCCTCTGTTGTAAACAAACAGTATGATTTTGTTGTTGCGAATATAGTAGCAGATGTTTTAACATTTATTGCAAGTGACTTAAAAAAAGCGATGAAAAAAGATGCGATACTTGTGCTTTCTGGAATTTTAGATAAGTATGAAACAAAAGTATTAAATTTTTACAAAGATTGTGAATTAGTAGAAAAAATTACCCAAGATGAGTGGATTACACTTATTTTAAAATTAAAATAAAGAGATAATTAATGTCAGATAAAGAGAATAAAAATAGTAATGATAATAACTTTTTTAACAAAAATCCACTTATAACTTTTGCAATATTTTCTGTTGTAATTATAGGACTTTTTAAAGTTCTTGTTGGTGATGGTTCAAGTGCAAATGGAAATGTGCTTGGTGCAAACAAAAGAGTAGAGCAAGTGAGTTACTCAGAACTTAAATCTTTAGTAGATTCAAAGAGTGTACGTAAGGTAGAGATTGGTCAGAGTTACATAAAAGCAGTTGCAACTGATGGGGCAACAGTTTATACTACAAGAATTGTTAAAGGTGATACTAAATTAATAGATGCACTAGATAAGCAAGGTATTGAGTATCAAGGATTTTCAGAAACTAATTGGTTTACAGAGATGTTTGGATGGTTATTTCCCTTTTTACTTATTATTGGTATCTGGATGTTTTTTGCAGGACGTATGCAGAAAAGTATGGGTGGCGGTCTTCTTGGAATGGGACAATCAAAAAAGATGGTTAATTCTGAAAAACCAAAAACTAAGTTTGAAGATGTTGCGGGTGTTGAAGAGGCAAAAGAGGAAGTACAAGAGATTGTAGATTTTTTAAAGTACCCGGCTCGTTATGTTGAGATAGGTGCAAAGATTCCTAAAGGTGTATTACTTGTTGGTAGTCCCGGTACTGGTAAAACGCTATTAGCTAAAGCTGTTGCAGGAGAAGCAGAAGTTCCTTTCTTCTCAGTAACTGGTTCTAGTTTTATTGAGATGTTTGTTGGTGTTGGTGCTGCTCGTGTACGTGATCTGTTTGAACAAGCAAAGAAAGATGCACCAAGTATTATTTTTATAGATGAGATAGATGCTATTGGTAAGAGTCGTGCTAATGGTGCAAATATGGGTGGAAATGATGAGCGAGAGCAGACTCTAAATCAACTTCTAGCTGAGATGGATGGTTTTGGTACTGATACTCCAGTTATTATTTTAGCTGCAACAAATAGACCTGAAATTCTTGATCAAGCACTTCTTCGTCCTGGACGTTTTGACAGACAAGTTTTAGTTGACAAACCAGATTTTGAAGGTCGTGTAAAGATTTTAAAAGTACATATGAAAAATGTAAAAATGGATGATGATGTAGATGTAGAAGAAGTTGCACGATTAACTGCTGGTTTAGCTGGTGCTGATCTTGCAAATATTATTAACGAAGGTGCTTTACTTGCAGGACGTCGTAGCCAAAAAACTGTAAAACAGAAAGATCTCTTTGAGTCTGTTGAGCGTGCGATTGCAGGACTTGCTAAAAAGTCTCGTCGTATTAATCCTAAAGAGAAAAAAATTGTTGCTTACCACGAAAGTGGGCATGCACTTTTAGCTGAGACAACTGTTGGAGCTAAAAAAGTATCTAAAGTAAGTATAGTTCCTCGTGGACTAGCTGCTCTTGGTTATACACTTAACAAACCAGAAGAGAACAAGTTTATGATGCAGAAACATGAGTTGTGGGCTGAGGTAGATGTTCTTCTTGGTGGTCGTGCTGCTGAAGAGGTTTTCATTGGTGAAATTTCAACTGGTGCAGGAAATGACCTTGAACGAGCAACTGATATTATTAAGTCTATGGTTCAAACATACGGGATGACTGATATTGCAGGTTTAATGGTACTTGAAAAAACTCGTCAATCTTTCTTAGGTGGAGGTGCTCCTGCTGCTCGTGAGTATAGTGATAAGATGGCAGAAGATATGGATACTTTTATAAAAGAGTCATTACAAGAGCATTATACCCTTGTACTTGCTCGTCTAGAAGAGTATAGAGATGCTATTGAAGATATGGTTGCCTTACTGTATAAAAAAGAGAATATTACAGGTGAAGAGGTAAGAGAAATTATTGAAAACTTTGAAAAAGAGAATGGCTTAGAGTCAAAACTTGATGATAGTTTAGATGAAATTACAGAAGAGTTAAAAGTAGATGCTTCAATGACAGATAAAAAAGATGAGGCCGCTGATGAAGAGTAATCTTTTACCTATATCAGAAGAGGGTTTGAAAACAGTAGCGATTTCTGCTGCTATTGCAGCTCTTTTATCTCTTTTGGATTTTGAATTTTTAGCATTTATAGCATTTTGTATAACACTCTTCTTTATATATATATTTAGAAACCCTGAAAGAGTTCTTCCTTCATTTGATAAGGGAAGTGTTACTGCACCTTCTGATGGAACTGTGAAGTCGATAGAGGAGTTAAATGATTCTGAGTATGCCTATAAAATAGTTATTGAGAGTGACTATCTAGATGTAGCTTTCTTAAGAATTCCTTTAGATGTAACGGTAGAGAGTGTTACTCTTTATAAAGGGACTCGTGTTTCTAAAAAGTCAAAGCTATTTAATGACATGAATGAGTATGCTACTATTGTTTTTTCAGATGAATATGATAATAAGTGTAAGGTTGTTCATCAGTTAAAAAAGAGTTGCACACCACTTTTTCTCTCTTTAATAAAAAAACAGAATCTTCGTCAGTCTCTTCGTTATGGCTTTATGCTTAATGGTATAACTACACTCTATCTTCCATCAAACTTTAGACTGAATGTAAATATTGGAAATGAACTAAAAGCTTCTGAATCTCTTATGGGTTATTTTTCTTAAAAAGTAACTCATTTGTATCTATCATAAAGTCAAAGAAATTTGACTTGAATCCATCCTCTTGAATCTTCGCTAATTGAATTGCTGCACCTTCATTGTTTTTTACCTCTAAGTATAAGAGCGCTAATGCATAACGACTCTCATAAAATGATCTGTTTTTTAGTTTTGATAACTCTAAAAGAGCGATAGCATTTTGATGGTGCTTCGCTGCTGTTGAGGCTACTGCACCTAAAAAGAGTGTATAAGAGTCTCTAACTTTTAATTCGTCTATAAGGTGATTGTAAAGGGTATAGGACTCTTCAAAGTGCTTATCGTAGAGTGAGGCAAGAGCCAGTGCTGTCTCTATCTCAAAAGTTCCTTGTGTAGATGATTCAAGCGCTTGTTTTAGTTGTTCGCGTAAAAAGTAGAGTCTTCCTATAATGAGGTTCTGTTGTATATAGAGAAACTTAGTAATATAAGGACCATAGTAGAGATCATTAAAACTAAAATTTTGCTTTTTTAAGTAGTTTAGAACTGCTGTTGCATAGGCCTTAGTCTTAAGATCTGAGAAGTGTGCATCTATATAAAGTAGATGAGGTAATATCTCTTGTGGTAAAAGAGTAGTTAGCTGATTTGTAGCTTTCTTAGCTTTTTGTATTTTATTGAGTTTTAGAGAGATAAGAGTATTTAAAACAAGATAGAGGGGTCTCTTTTTATAATCATTTTCTAACCAGTCGATAGCTGAGATATAGTCATTGTCCGCAATATAGAGTAGTGTTTTATAGAGTTCAATCTCTTCACTTTCTTCTTCATTATTGATAGAATCATGAAGAATCGATCGTAGCTTTTTAAACTCTTTATGTATGAGTTGTGAGGTATAGAGTGCATAGATTCCTGAAAGATAATTTTTCGCATCCAAGTGATAAGATCTTAAAAAATGTTTATTTGCTTTTTTAAGTACACCCATTTGTGCATAAGTAAGTGCTAGGTTGTAATGGAGAATAGAGTGTTTTGGTTGAATCTTTACTAGTTTTAAGAGATCACTATTGGCTGCCCGTATCTTGAGCTTAAGTGCTTTTCTTATCGCTTTAGTAATTCCTGCATTTACACTTGAAGATGCAGACCCTGTACGTAAGTACTGTTTTGCTGATTCTATATTATCTATGTATATATTCGCATTCCCTTTACGAATATAACTAATGGTTTGATTAGCATTGAAAATTTTATAGGGAGAGAAAACGAAGATTTTTTGATAGACTGAGTTTTTAGAGTCTATAGTAGAATTCCTATACTGTTTTTGTGCTTTTACTGGGTCAAAAAGAGACTCTTTAAGTTTTACTTTAATCGGATAGTATGTATAAACTTTATCTGGATACATATCTGTAACATTTTTGATTTTTGATGCAGCTGTTTGAAGGTTCCCTAGTTTGATATTTATAAGTCCTAGTGCAAGTTGTGCTTTAACTGGTTGTATGTTTTTTATAATTGCTTCGTCAAGATATTTTAATGCTAAATGAAAATCACCAATACGAGCATATAAAAGGCCTAAACTAAAGTCATCTAAATCTCCAATATTTTTCTCCATTGCATCGATTGCTACAAAGTCATTACCGTAAAGAGCATTGATCTTTGCAGTCAAGTTTTTTTGAATCTCTGGATACTCTTTAGAAGTACTATTTTTTAGAGAATTCATAGCACTGAGATAATCTTTGTTATAGTAACTAATGAGAGTATAATAGTAAGAATAAAGAGGAGAGTTTATCTCATAAGGTAGATATGCATAAGCAAGGTCAATATAGTATTTAAAACTCTCTTTATCATTGATATGGATAGCACATACAGCAGCATTTATAGCACTTACACAGCGTTTTTCATCATTGTGAATTGCTTTCGAAAATGTTTGGAGCGCTTGTTTGTATTGTCTGTTTTTAAGTTGGGCTACTCCGAGATTATATTGAGAGATTGCTTCACTGTACTGTGCAATAGTCTCATAAAGAGAGAGTGCTTTCTCTTTTGAACCATTTGAGTAGAGATAGTTTGCTTTTGCTATCATGTTCTCAAGTTTACTTGGCTCAATAACAGCTACTTTTTTTTGATCAAGTTTTTCTTCTATAATGTTTAAGTCAAGAGGTACTTCCTCCACAGGGTCTGAACCTAAAAAGAAAAATAGAGAAGTGATTATAAGGATAAGAAGAAAAGCAGCAATAACTCCAAAAATGATATACTTTTTTTTGTTAGATGGTTCTTCAAGAGTAACAACATCATCATCAGCTCTGTGTGAATCTTCAATAGCTTCACTATCTTCAATGATAATTATCTCTTCTTCTAACTCAGCCATTCATTTCCTTAAAGTATCTTTTCTACTATTCTAGCAAAAATAGTGCCTATAATCAAAGGGAGCTAAGGATTAAGCACAAAAAAGATAAAATTTTTATAGTAAAAATTCAAGTTACAAATAGAAGTAGGAATGAACTGGTGAAATTTCAAAATAAAAAACTTATAATATTTGATTTAGATGGGACATTAATCGACAGTGTACCAGACTTAGCACTCTCTCTAAACGCTATGTTGGAGTCTTTAGGGAGAGAGCATTTTAGTGAAGATACTATTCACTCTTGGTTAGGTAATGGCGCACAAACTTTAGTACAGAGAGCACTTCTTGGAAAAATAGAAGTGAATGAATCTATTGATTCTGAACTGTTTGAAAAGGCACTGAGAAGTTTTTTAACTTTTTATGAACAGAATGTTTGTGTAAAAACAGTCCTCTATAGAGATGTTTTAGATACTTTAGTATGCTTAAAGGCTCATGGATACAAAATGGCAATTGTAACCAATAAACCAGAGGCCTTTGTAGCTCCTATTTTAAATACTTTAGGTATTTATAGTTTTTTTGAGTACTTCATTGGAGGTGATTCATTGAGTGTTAAAAAACCTGATGCAGAACCACTATTACATGTCTGTAAAGAGTTAGGTATAACTATAAAAGAGTCCATCATGGTAGGGGACTCAAAAAATGATATATTAGCTGCAAAAGCTGCAAAGATGGACTCTATTGGTGTAAGTTATGGATATAACTATGGAGAGGATATCTCTGAATTTTCCCCTGATGAAGTTATTGCTGATTTTAAGGCAATGACATATTGTTTAATAGGTGAGTAGTTATTTTGAATAAGTTGAAAGTTGGAATCATAGGTGGTGGTATTGCCGGTTCATCTGTTGCACTATACCTAAGTAAACTTGGCATTGATGTAACACTATTTGAAAAGTCAAAGAGTTTAGTTAATGGTCCTCCTATCTGTCATCTTCATGCCGGTGGCAATCTTTATAGAGAGATTTCTGATAAGCAGTGTCTTACACTTTTAAAAGAGTCTATAGAGTTAATACAGCTCTATCCCCAAGCAATAGATTATAGACCAACAGTTGTGGCTGTACCGCTGGAGGATAGTGGATCACCTAAAGAGTTAATACGGCGTTTAGTATTACTTCAAGGGGAGTATCAGAAGCTAATTTTAAAAGATAGCAAAAATAAAGTTCTTGGAGATGCTACTGAGTATTTTAAACTATTTTCACGAGATGATTTAGAGAGTTTAAAACTTAAAGAGTTAGTTAAAACCCCGAGAGATTTAGAAGAGTGGATGATTCCTGTCGCAAAAAATTTGGACTTAGAGAAACTACAGTTTCCTGTCATAATGGTTCAAGAGTATGGTATTAATCTGTTTCGTCTTGCAGCAGTAGTCTCTTTAGAATTAGCAGGGAGTTCGTATGCAAAAGTACTGACTCAAACTTCGGTAAAAGCGATTGTGAAAAAAGAGAGTAGTTATGAGGTGAAATATAGAGAAGGTAGTATCGAAAAGACACAAGAGTTTAGGTACATAGTAAATGCTGCAGGGTTTAAAAGTGGAGAGATAGATGATATGCTTGGTTTCTCTAGAGAGAGACTTGTAGAGTTCAAAGCTGCTTATGTCACAAAGTGTGAGAGTTTTTCAGAAGGGTGGCCAGAGGTGATCTTTTATGGAGAGAGGGGAACTCCAAATGGTATGGCTCAGTTTACTCCCTATCCAAATGGATACTTTCAGCTTCATGGGATGACAAATAGCATTACTCTATTTGATCAGGGTTTAGTCAAAAGTACACAATATAGCTCGCAGCCACAACTTGAAAAAAAGTTTTTAAATAAAATATATAAAGGCTGGAGTTTAGGAGATATTGAGTCTCGTACAGCTGCTGCAATAGATCACTTGGCCCAATATATACCTATTTTTAAGAATGCTAAAATGATGTCAAAACCACTTTTTGGAGCACAACAAATACCGGGAGAAGATGCAACTCTTCGAGCGGCTAATGTATCATTTGAAGGTACGAATTATGCTAGATGTGAGATAGTAAAGGCTTCTTCTGTCTTAACAATGGCAGATGCAATCACTCAAAAACTAATAAAGTTTAAATACTTAGATGCTAGTATATATAGAGGTAGAGTTTCTAAACATAATTTGAATGAGAGTGAAATAGTTGCTTTAGCAGAAAAATTTGCACAAGAGAGGTTTTATCCTATATCTCTTGCTGGACGTTGTTTCTCCAAGAACTAAGAGATGAATCTAAAGGTTATATAAATGACAAAATTTTTAACTGTTTTTCTTTTGCTGGTGGTAAATATATATGGATTTACATATTCAATTACACCACAGGAGATGAATGAAGCTGTAAATAAAAAATTCCCTATCGAGAAAAATTTTCTTTTTTTAAAGTTTTTGTTTCTTCATCCTCTTATAGAGATAGATAAAGAGAGTAACTATATTACTTTTAGTTGTGATGTAGAAAGTTCATCTTTTATTTTATCAGATGGTACAAGCCCCATGATTAGAGTTATTACATCGAGCGAGATAAAGTACAGTGAAAAAAAAGTATATTTAAAAAATATTGTAGTTGAAAAAATTCAAAATGAGTACCTTTCTGAAGCGACAAAGAAAAAACTCACTCTAATTACTGAGTTGTTTTTAAATAGTTATTTTGAAGAAAAAGCTATTTATGATCTTGAAAACTTGGACACTCCTATAAAGTCAGTGAGTAATATAATTACTAGTATTTTAGTTGATGAAGGTGTGTTAAAAGTATTATTTTAGTGTTAGTATAGAAATTTTTAAGATTTTAAATAGTACTATGATTAGAAATGGCTGCATATAGGCAGCCACACAACTCAAGCAAAAAAAGTAAATTTTCATTCTTAAATAAGGGTATAAAGCTTTAGAATATCTATACTTCCATCTTTATTTTGTCCATTTTATAATGCATTTCAACATGTCTTGTTTGATGGTCTCTCAGCAAATTATATTTAAATAGACCAGTTACTTAAAACTATATGTTAAATAACCTTGAAGAGTATTGTAACCATTTGCATTATTATAGTCATCTCTTTTTATGTAGATATAGACTGCCATAATATTTAAATTATCAACATCTGTATTTGCACTAAGTGTAATATCCCTTGTATCAATATCACTACTTGAGTTAGTTGTTTGAGTAAGATAAACACCTAGATATATATCACGAATTGTTGCTTCTGTTTTTAATGCATACGAAATTGTATCAGCTGAACCAACATAACCCCAGTTCCACCATGCTTCAGTATAAAGTGGTGATTTACTGCCATCTCCATATACTCCTGCAAGATTAACAATATTTACAGAACCATCTTTTGACATTTGAGAAAATGAAGCATCTATAGAATAAAAATCTTGACTATACTTAGCTCTTAGTGCATACCCTGAGATACTATCACCTTGTTCTGGGCTTCTAGATGAAAATTGTGCACCAAGATTGAAATTATTTAAGTCACT
>Ga0256837_1001099_pt1 | contig 19282 bp, 16 predicted proteins | sample 4562384metaG_FD_185976 | JGI IMG/M metagenome (GOLD analysis project Ga0256837, IMG submission 185976) | Hydrothermal vent microbial communities from Guaymas Basin, Mexico - 4561-384 | ecosystem: Environmental > Aquatic > Marine > Hydrothermal vents | place: Mexico: Guaymas Basin | collected...
CCAATGAGAAACTGGTCACTGACCATTTCTCAATTGGCGATCTTCTTTGAGGGAAGATTGGATAAGGCACTGGAGTTGTGATATAATTCACTTATCTATCGGGTGACACAAAACTCTGAATGGTCTCCTCCTTGAAGCATATACCCATCATCTACCACGCCTAACTGTTTGAGCGGATTCAGTAGATGTGGGTAGCGGGTTTTAAGCTCTTCTTGTTTTCCTTGTTTGAGTAGAACACGTAGAGAAAACATCTGCTTAGTATCAGCAAAAAGCTGATTGAGTGCCTCCTGATGATCAATAATACGCTCTTGATCCACCTCCTCTAGAATCTCCTCCCCCATTAACATCAAGAAGTCTTCAATAGACATATTCCGTTTGATTTTACTATTTGTAAACCCCTGTTGGCTTATAAGATTATAGCTATTATCCTCATTATCATATGCAATCACATGCCCTCTGTTTTGTAAAATAGTCGCAGAGAGTACAGTAAACAGTGCGATATCTGCACCTGCCCCATTAAGATAGATATCTGGTGCAGTAGCAACAATCTTTGTAGCAATATGTTGCATATCCTTTTTACTATCTTCATCTATCTCTAGCATCGTGATCTTTGATGTTAGACCATAATGTTTCAAAATCTTTTTAAGAGATACTTTAAGCTCCTTTGCATAGTGTGTATCACTACACGCTTGATCAAAGATAATAATATGTTCTGTAACCTCTTTTAAAAATTCATATATGATTGGTATAAACTCTATTTTCTTACTACTAACTATGGTGACAAGCTTCAATGGAAATCCTTTAGGTATCATATAGAAGCTATTGTAGCATTTGGCTTCTCAGAATAAACTGTACTAAACCAAAACCCCCCTCCTTTGACCCCTAACCCTTATTATGATAGAATAGTCACTTTTAAATTTTTAGAAGCTATAAGCGTAGCATTCTTAGCCCAATGAGGATAGTCCCATGAGACACTTTTTGACACTCAAAGATTTTACCAAAGATGAACTCTTAGAGATGATAGCACTTGCACAGAAGATCAAAGCACAGACCAAGGAGCGGAAGTTTGTTCCCTATATGGAGCATCAGACACTCGGAATGATATTTGAGAAGAGTTCGACGCGGACGCGTGTGAGTTTTGAGACGGGTATCTATCAGTTGGGTGGGGTGGGACTCTTCCTCTCCTCCAACGATATCCAGCTTGGGCGTGGAGAGCCGATGAAGGATACCGCGCGCGTCATCTCTCGTATGGTCGATATGGTGATGATACGCACCTTTGAGCATACCAAGCTAGAGGAGTTTGCCCACTACTCTCAAGTCCCTGTCATCAATGGACTCACCGATAGCTACCACCCCGTCCAACTCATGACCGACTACCTCACCATGATCGAGTGTGGCAAACACAACCCCACCGTCGCCTATGTCGGAGACGGCAACAACATGACACACTCATGGCTGATGCTCGCTGCCAAGCTAGGCTTTGAGCTACGCATCGCAACCCCCCAAGGCTACACCTGTGATGAGCAGATCGTCCAAGAGGCACTCACCATCGCCCAGAGCAGTGGTGCGACCATCACATTCGGGCATGACCCCAAAGAGGCGGTCAAGGGGTGTGATGTCGTCACCACCGATACATGGGTCTCGATGGGGCAGGAGGATGAGAAGGAGCAACGCCTCAAAGCGTTTGATGGCTATATCGTCGATGAAGCCCTCATGAGCCTTGCCAAACCTGATGCGATCTTCCTCCACTGCCTCCCTGCCTATCGTGGGTATGAGGTGAGTGAGGAGACTTTTGAGAAGCACAGTGATGTGATATTTAGTGAAGCGGAGAACCGCCTCCATGCCCAAAAGGGTATCATGGTGTGGCTCGATGCCCACCGCAACGAAGACTAAAGGAGTCCCATGAGTACCATCGATTTTGAGAAGTTTAGCCAATACTCCAAACCAGGACCCCGCTACACCTCCTACCCTACCGCACTGGAGTTTAACCAAGATTTTAAGTATGATACCTACATCGACTTCTTAGAGAACTCACAAGAGAAGATCTCCCTCTATATCCACCTCCCTTTCTGCCGTTCGGCATGCTACTTCTGTGGCTGTAATGTCGTCTTCACCTCCAAAGAGGAGAAGCTCAGTCGCTATATCGAGTACCTTAAAAAGGAGATCGATATCTTAGCAAAGCATCTCGATACCTCGCGTGAGGTGATACAGTTTCACTTTGGGGGAGGGACACCGACCTTCTACAAAGCTTTTGAGCTAGATGAGATCGTCACCTATGTCAAATCCAAGTTTACCAATTGGAGTAGTGACGCAGAGATCAGCTGTGAGATCGATCCGCGTTTCTTCAATGAGGAGCAGATGAAGGTCTTCGCCAAGCATGGCTTCAACCGTATCAGCTTTGGGGTGCAAGACCTCGATGAGAAGGTACAAAAAGAGATCCACCGTATCCAACCCCTTCAGCTGACCAAAAATGCTGTAGAGCTTGCACGACGCTATGGGATCAACTCGATCAATACCGACTTTATCTATGGACTCCCCTACCAGAGCCTAGAGAGCTTCAAGAAGACCCTTGAACTCTCCACCCAGCTCAACCCCGACCGTGTCGCTGTCTTCAACTACGCCCATGTGCCGTGGATGATGAAGACGATGCGTAAGTTTGATGAGACCACCCTCCCTACCCCTGAGGTGAAGCTACAGATCTTCAAGTACACCATCGACTTCTTTGAGAGTCATGGCTACAAGATGGTCGGGATGGATCACTTCGCCAAGCCTGAAGATGAGCTCTTTAGTGCGATAGAGAAAGGGGAGCTACACCGTAACTTCCAAGGCTACACCACCAAAGGGGGTGCCAACCTCATCGGGATCGGACTCACGAGTATCGGAGAGGGTGAACGCTACTACGCCCAAAACACCAAAGATATGAAGCAATATGAAGAGGCACTCGACGCGGGGCGACTCCCTTTTGATCGTGGGGTGGTACTGAGTGATGATGACTTCCTCCGCAAAGCGGTGATTATGGAGCTGATGGCAAACTTCTCTATCGATATCAAGCGGGTCGAAGCGGAGCATGGTATCGACTTTGGGGTCTACTTCGCCGATGCGATTGAAGCCCTCAGAGCGTTTGAGCGTGCGGGGCTACTGAGTATCAGTGAGAGCAAGATCACCGTCACCCTCACAGGTACCCTCCTCATCCGCAATATCGCCATGCCCTTTGATGCCTATATGAAGAAGTATGCTCAGAGCAAAAAAGCATTCTCTAAGACGGTCTAACCATGCCTAAAAGTGTAGAAGAGATTTTCGACTTTAGCCAGACGAGTGATGCGTGTATCAAGTGTGGGAAGTGTATCCCCGTCTGTACCATCCACCAGATCAACCCCGATGAGACCACCTCTCCACGGGGCTTTATCGACCTCTTAGGGGCGTACAAACGCGGGGATTTGGCACTCGATAGTACCACCAAAAGCATCTTTGAGAGCTGTTTTTTGTGTACCAACTGTGTCGATGTCTGCCCCAACTCCCTCCCCACAGATATGGTCATCGAAGCGGTGCGTGCCGATATCGCCAAGGAGTTTGGTATGCCTCTGTTTAAGCGGGTGGCGTTCTATCTGCTAGAGCATCGCAAGGTGATGGATATCGTGATGAAGTTTGGGTTTATGTTTAAGACCTGTGCGTTTAGTATCGAAGAGGCAAAAGGGGGACTCAAAGCCCGTTTTGCGATGCCGATGGTCAAAAAGGGGCGACTCATCCCCTCGATGATGAAACGAAGCTTCCTCAACCGCTACCCAGAGCATATCCCTGCGACGACCCCCCAAGCTAAACCGATGCGTGTGGCGATCTTCATCGGGTGTCTAGGTAACTACAACTATGCAGGGATAGGAGAGAGTCTTGTAGAGATACTCAAAGCGCTCAATATCGAGATCTTTATCCCCAAAGATCAGCTCTGCTGTGGTGCCCCTGCCTACTTCACGGGAGCAGTAGATTCTGTAGAGCGTATGACCAAAGCCAATATCGCCTACTTTGAGAGCTTTATGGATAGCTGTGATGCGATGCTCATCCCTGAAGCGACCTGCTCCGCGATGGTCAAACACGACTGGGAGATCTTCTTCCGCAATCACGATATGCCAGAGTGGGAAGCCAGAGCCAAAGCAGTCGCCCAGAAGATACACATGGCAACGGCGTGGCTCGATGAGCATACCCAACTCCAGAGCCTCCTTAAGGAGCGGGGTGCCTCCTTTGATACCGCAGTGACCTACCATGACCCCTGCCATGCCAAGAAGGTACAGGGTATCTCCCAACAACCCCGCAACCTCCTCGCCCCCAACTACCCACTCATCGAGATGAGTGATCCCGATCGCTGTTGCGGATTTGGTGGGGTGACAATGCAGACGGAGAAGTTTCACTTTGCAGAGGCAGCAGGCAAGCCCAAGGCTGCGATGATAGAGCAGACCCAAGCCCACTATGTGAGTGCAGAGTGTTCGGCGTGTCGTATGCAGATCAGCCAGTCGCTCAATGAAGCCAATGCCAAGACGATCTTCAAAAACCCCCTAGAGCTTATCGCCAAAGCACTCAAAGGCTAAGTGCCTCTCTAACGCTCTTCCCCCTCCTCCACTGCTGGCTCCTCGCTAGGGTGGAGATACTCCAACTCCACCAACGCATCAACAATCGCCCGAAAGGTCGGCACCGCAGACTTGGAGGCGAAGTAGTTGTACCCTCCTCTAGGCTTGATCACCAATACCCCTATCGTGTAGCGGTTGCCTTGGCTATCGTTGGCAAATCCAAAGAAGCTACTATGGTACTCCTCACTATACCCTCCTCGGCTCGCAATGTGTGCGGTACCTGTCTTGCCCCCGATCTCTAGCCCTGCGTAGTCTGCCCCTTTTCCTGTCCCTTTTTTGACCACTTCGATAAGTATCTGATGGATCTGCTGGGCACTCTTGGGTGAGGTGGCATTGATATCGGCTAGGCGATTGGTGAGCTGATACTGATGCCCCGCCCCATCAGCTAGATAGTCCACGAGGTGGGGGGTGACGGCTACGCCATCATTGTTGAACGCACTGTAGGCTTTGAAGAGCTGTGCAAAGGTGACAAGCATCCCATACCCATAGGCGGTATTGGCTCGGTGGAGCTTGTGGTTGAGCTTGTAGAGAGGTTTAAGCTTGCCTGCGACATCCAAGGAGAGATCCAACCCTGAGGGCTTGGTGATCCCAAACCGTAACAGTCCATCTCTAAACTGCTCCCCCGTGAGTCGCCATGCGATCTTGGAGATTCCGACATTGGAGGAGTGGACGATGATATCTCTCGCCCGTAGTGCCTTAAACTTATGATCATCGGTGATGGTGTAGCGTTTGCCTATCTTGAGCCGTCCCTTATGGGTATCAAACCAAGTATCAGGGGTCACCACCCCCTGCTCTAGGGCGACTGCCAAGGTGATTGGCTTGAGTACCGAACCCGCCTCATAGAGATACTCGGAGAACTTCGGGTTGAGTGCAGCGATATCCTCCGTGGTGATCTTGCTCGGGTCAAACCGCTCAGAGCTTGCCAGAGAGAGTACCCGCCCCGTGCCACTCTCCATCACCCCGACGATAATCTCATCAGCACTAAGCTTGGCACAGATACGATCGAGTATCAGCTCGATGCGTCGCTGAAGGGCGAGTGGGATACTCAAGTGGACATCAAGCCCATCGATACGCGGTACCTTGATGTAGTGATTGTCATGGATCAACGCCCCTACCACATCGCGTTTGCCCTTGGTGTAGCCGTCGCGTTTGGGCTGGAGATACTTCTCATAGGAGCGTTCGATCCCCTTCTTCCCTAGGGACTTATGGAGGCGTGTCCCTTTGCGGTCATTGACATACCCAAGGATAGGACTCATCACCTCACCAAGCGGATAGCAACGGTTCTCTCCATTCTCCACGATATCAAGCCCATAGAGTATCTTGGTACCGCGTTGGTTCTCGATCCATCGAAAGACCCCAAGCCGTCGAAGCTGATAGGCAAGCGAACGCAACTGCATCGCCTTGCGGGAGTTGATCGCATCAGAGAGGACGATATTGCCCCGTATGCGTCGCCCCTCTGGGGTGTTGAGCTTGGCAGAGAGTTCGGCTTGGCTTATCCCACTGTAGATACTAAAGAGTCGGATAAACACCTCTTGCATATTGGGGGCGATACTCTCTCCTCGTACGACTGCACGGTAGTTTTTTTGGGAGCTACTGAGCGTATAGTTATCCGCAGAGATGATGCGTCCTCGTGATGCTTGATCGAGCTGTTTGATCGTCTGAGAGGGGAGATAGCGGTGGTGGGTGATGGTATTGTAGATCGAGTAGAGAAATAGACTCACCGCGATACTCAACAGTATAAAAAGCCCTAAAACTTTCATACTTCTTTGGTGTATGGCACTCTTTTGGGTTTTCATATTGACCTTTTTATCCTCGGAAGAGTAGATAGTATTTTGTGCGAACTACGCGTATAGTGTGTAATTTTATCAAACTTATCTATTAAATTTGATAAAATACTTATTAATATAAAACTAGGTATGACTTCAGATGATTGATAAAGCCCTCCTCTCTGCGATTATGATGCTCCTTACCCTCTCACTGGTGATGAGCTACTCTCTCTCCACCTATGCGGTACTTCACTTTGAGTATGTTGACTATCACTTTTTTATCCGACAGTGTGTGGGGGTTTTGGGTGGATTCTCTATCATCATACTCCTGAGCAAACTTGATCCCGATAGGTGGTTTATCCCCCTTGGGTTTACCCTCTTTATCCTCTTTGCTCTGCTGATTATCTTGATGCAGTTCTTCTCTACCTCATGGGTGAGTGATGTCGGAGGTGCTAAGCGGTGGATCGATCTAGGCGTAGTACGCCTCTCCCCCGTGGAGTTCTTCAAGGTGGGGTTTGTTTTCTTTTTGGCATGGAGCCTCTCACGCAAATTTATCGAACGCACCAGTATGGGGTTTTTTGAGGAGGTGCGCGCCTTCTCCCCCTACCTCTTTTTGTTCTTTATCTCGGTGATCTTCATCGCCATCCTCCAAAAAGACCTTGGGCAAGTGATCGTACTAGGAGGCACCCTACTCATACTCTTTTTGTTTGTGGGGAGTTCATTGAAGTTCTTCTTCTCTTTGATTATCATCGCCTTTTCAGGCTTCGCAGGGCTGATACTCTACGCCCCCCACCGCCTCATCCGTATCAAAGAGTGGTGGGCAATGGTACAAGATAGCGTACTGGCATTTCTGCCCTTTGAGTCAGTCGAAAACCTCCGTGTAGCGATCGAAAAAGAACCCTATCAGATCTCCAATGCCCTCAATGCTATCCACAATGGCGGGATGTTTGGGACGGGGCTAGGTAATGGACAGTTTAAGCTCGGCTACCTCTCAGATGTCCATACCGACTTTATCCTCGCAGGTATCACAGAGGAGCTAGGCTTTTTTGGGCTGGGTGTCGTCTCCTTGATCCTCCTCTTTGTGGTCTATCGTATCTTCCAGATCGCAGCCAAGGTCAAAAACCCCCTCTACTACCTCTTCTCTATCGGGGTGGGTCTGCTTATCGCCTTTTCATTTCTACTCAACGCCTACGGGATTGCGGGTATCACCCCTATCAAAGGGATCGCTGTACCCTTCCTCAGCTATGGAGGCTCCCATATCCTCGCCTCCTCTATCGCCATCGGGATGGTGCTGATGGTCTCCAAAAAGGTCTCACGAGACTGCTACGGGTGTATGGTATGAGTCTCATCATGACAGGCGGGGGGACAGGGGGACATCTGGCGATTATCCAAGCGGTCAAAGCCCATCTCCACCACCCCAAACCCATCTATATCGGCTCAACCCAAGGACAAGATAGGGCGTGGTTTGAGGGTGATAGTGCCTTTGAGGCGACCTACTTCTTCCAGACGCGTGGCGTGGTCAACCAAGGGCTACTCGGAAAGTTCAAATCCCTCTGGATGCTCTTTCGTGCGACGCTTCAAGCCCTACGACTCCTACGCAAACACCACGCCTCGGTCGTCTTCTCTGTAGGGGGCTTCTCCTCTGCTCCCACAGCATTGGCAAGTAAGCTCTTGGGTATCCCTCTGGTGATCCATGAACAAAACGCCGCTCTAGGCTCACTCAACCGCCTCCTACGCCCCTACGCGACCCACTTTATCTCCTCCTACCTACCCGATAGCCCCATCCAAGCCTATCCGATCAAGGAGCAGTTCTTTGCCAAGGCACGCATCCGTAGCCGTGTCGATACCATTATCTTTTTGGGAGGGTCACAAGGAGCCAACGCTATCAACACCCTCGCCCTCGATCTTGCCCCCACCCTCCATGCACGGGGTATCAAGATCATCCACCAAGCAGGAGAGAAGCATATCGACACCGTCACCCAAGCCTATGAATCGTTGGGAATAGATGCCGAGGTATTTGGCTTCACCACCACCCTCGATGAGAAGATGGCACAAGCGGATTTTGCGATCGCTCGCTCAGGGGCTTCAACACTCTGGGAGCTAAGTGCCACCGCCCTCCCGACCCTCTTCATCCCCTACCCCTACGCCACAAGCGACCACCAGTACCACAACGCCCAGTTCCTCGTAGCACAACACCTCGCATGGCTCATCCGCGAAGCCGACCTCACCCCCCAAGCCGTACTCCCCCTCCTAGATCAAGACCTCACCCCCATCAGCCAAGGTCTGCGTCATATCATTCAAAGAGGCGGAGCTCAAGAGATTGCGGAGTTGTTGAGTGGGTATGAAGTAGTCGCCAAAATGGCGTAACACTAGGCGATTAATTATTGTACAGAAAGAGTCTATATCTCACAAATTTACCACAGTTTTTGGATAAAATACACACTATATAATCTTGAGGAGTATGAGATGAAGAAGATTTTTTTAGGTTTGGGGGCGATGGTGATGGCGTTTGCCTTGAGTGGGTGTGATATTGAGTATCATGATGATGATGATGAAGAGGCGTTGACGACACTCTTTTTGGTCGATCAGTATGGTCACTCCTATGAGGGTATCCCCTACCGCTGTGACTCGATGAACTATTGGGAGCATACTCCTGCCAATGGAGAGTTCTCCTTTTTGGAGCCTGAGAAGTGTGAGTTTGACTTCTCGGGACTAGAGGGCAACTACGACAACAGCCCTAGCCGTGATGATATCATCTATATCATCGACTACTACGACCACGGCAAAGGGGGGATTGCGTATGAGTGTGAAGCCTTTGGGGTGAGTAGCACCTATGGCGATGGGAGCTTTGAGTATGATAGGGATGACCGCTGTCTCTTCTACCTCTAGACCTTATTACGGGGGTCTAGGACTTTTTGGACACGATCAGAGAAGAGGTTGGCAGAGAGTACCAACAAAAACATAAAGACAAATGCACACAGAAGCGACCACCAGACCATCGGCTCTTGTGCCATCTCTAGGCGTGCTTGGTTGATCATATTGCCCCAGCTATACATCGTAGGATCGACCCCCACCCCGACATAGGAGAGGAGTGCTTCGGTGAGGACTAGCCCTGAGAAGTCGAGTACCACAGAGATAAGGATGATGTGCATAAGGTTGGGGATGATATGACGACGCATAATCCCCCAACGCCCCACCCCAAACGCCTTGGCAGCGGTGACAAAGTCTAGCTGAGAGAGCTTGAGTGTCTCCGCTCTGATAAGGCGACACAACCCCGTCCAGCTTGTTAAGCCTAGTATCCCCACCAAAAAGAGCAACCGTAGATCAGACCGCTCTTGGGTGGTCTCAAACCACTGTGGGTTGTTGTCCATCATCACCCCCATCACCAGTACCCCACCCGCGATCAGCAGTACTGAGGGGATAGAGCTAAGTGTGGTATAGAGGTACTGTATCGCATCGTCGACCCACCCTCCAAAGAGTCCTGCACTCACCCCGAGTATCAGTGCGAGTGGGAGCATGATGAGCGTGGTGAGGACTCCGATGAGGACTCCCGTGCGGATACTCTTGAGGCTTTGGTAGAAGATATCTCCCCCCACCTTATCGGTACCAAAGACATGGTAGCTGTGGCTTAGGCTATAGAGCCACACCATCAGTACCACTAGCACCCCAAAGGTGAGATAGGCACTCCACCACGGTAGCGGGGTAGCCTCACGCCCTCTACCCCACAGTAGGTGAAGCCCTATCATCCCTCCTGCGATCCCTAGCCCCCAGAGTAGTGCAATGAGGGAGCGTGACACGATATCCTCCCCACTCCCGACATGTACCAAGGGGAGGTAGCGTTGGGTCGTCTTGCCCGTAGGGTCGACCACAATCGAGCGGGTATACTCCTGCGTCGCAAAGGGGGCGGAGTAGGTGCGTTCACTCTGCTCTATCGTGTGGAGGAGGAGGCGATCTAGCGGGGTCTGCATCTGTGCGTGGTAGTGGCGGGTAGCCTGAGCATCACTAGAGGCTACAGCGAGCCGAAAGTGTACAGAGTCTAGCAGTGCAACAAGCAGATAGAAGAGCAGTATGGTAGCCGATGCCATCGCCACCGCCGAGCGAAAGATCCGATGCCAAATCCCCCGCACCTGCTCTACGCGTGCCAGCCACGCTCCCCAGACCACCACCACAACAAAGAGGCTCCAGATGAGTATATCACTCCAAAGTAGTGTTAGCTTCATGAGAGACTCACCCGCGGATCAAAGAGCGTATAGGAGATATCGGTGAGTATCAGCCCCACGATGTAGAGTACCGAGCCCAAGAAGACCATCGCCTTGACGATTGCAAAATCTTGGGCATTGATCGCATCGATGGTGTAGGAGCCAAGCCCAGGAATCCCAAAGAATGACTCCATAACCAGACTCCCCATAAAGAGTGAGGGGATCACCACCACGACCCCCGTGAGGATCGGAAGCATCCCATTGGGAAGTAGATGCCAAAAGAGGACACGAAGCTCACTCAGCCCTTTGGCTCTCGCGGTACGGATGTAGTCTTGGTGTATCTGCTCCAAAAAGATCGAGCGATACCACCGCACCCCTGAGCCGATCCCCGCAACGACTCCGATGAGAATAGGAAGTAGTACAAACTTCACCCCCTCCCACCCCGACTGATAGCCTGAGATCGGTACCCAGTGCCAGAGCTTGGAGAGGAGAAGCTGTCCGATGATGATATAGAAGAGTCCAGAGATCGACATAATCATCACCGCGACCACCATCATCGTCGTATCAAACACCGACCCCCTAAAGAGTACAAGGAGCAACGCCAGTGAGATATTGGTCAGTAGTGCGATGAGGAAGGTAGGCAGAGCAATCGCCAGACTCGGAGCCATACGCCTCTGGATATCCGCCCCGATATCACGATGGCTATCGGAGAGTCCAAACTCAAACAAAAAGAGCTTAAGTGACTCCTGCACAAAGAGGGTATCGCCTACTTGGGCTATCCCCTCTACGGTCTCATTGAAGAAGAGTGGTCTATCGTAGCCTCGCTCTGCTTTCCATGAGGCGATCAGCTCAGGGGTAACCTGCTTGGCACCCAGTTGGGCGCGTGCCATATCATCGGGGCTATTGATCATAAAAAAGAGTATAAAGGTGATTAGGTTGACCCCGATGAGTATCGGTATGGCATAGAGTATGCGTCGGATAATATAGCCTATCATCTAGTGATCTCCTTGGAGGGTGGATTGTTCTCGCTTCTCATAGCTACGGTAGAGCCAGCGTAGCCCCAGTAGCACGACCAAGAGGAGGAGCAGGAGGGGCAGAAGTACGGGCGGATTCCACTCCGTCTGCTTGGTGACACGGAGTGAGGCATCGATGCGTCGGTACTTGAGGGTGTTGTTTGCCATGGCATGGGGGAGGAGATTGTGGTACCATCTGTGGGTGAGAGTGAGGGATTTGGGGTGGACACCCCACACCCAGGGGGCATCCGCACGGACGATATCGAGCATCTGACGGATAATCGCAAGCCTCTTGGGGCTATTGGGCATACGCTTCATCTGCTCAAAAAGCCGATCAAACTGCGGGTTTTTGTAGTTTGAGCTGTTGATCCCTGTCCCGTTGGTGTCGATTGTAGCGTTTCCCCCGTAGAGGAGGAAGAGGAAGTTCTCAGGGTCAGGATAATCCGCATTCCACCCCCAAGAGAAGAGCTGTGTAGTCCCTTGGCGTACCTTCTCTTGGAATCGGTTGTAGTCACTTGTACGGATCACTAGCACGATACCGAGCTTGGCAAACTGCTTACGCCTCCAGTCCATCAATGCCCGTCCATCCGCTCCCGTAGAAGTGGTATCGTAGTAGAGAGTAAGGGGCTTACCACTCTTCGCAGAGATCCCCTCAGGGTATCCCGCCTCCGCGAGGAGTCGCTTCGCCTCCTCAAGAGTGCGTCGCACGCGTCTGCCCCCCTCCCAGCGGTAGACGATAGGGTTGGTACCCTCCTTACCCGCTAGATGCCCAAAGATACCCGCAGGGAGTGGACCTTGGGCGGGTATCCCCCGCTCATTCATAAAGATAGAGATATACTCCTCTTGGTCTTGGGCGATGCTAATGGCTTGACGGAGCTTGCGTGCTTGGGGGGTGTAGCCTCCCACCACGGGATCTGCCATATTGAACGCCAGATAGAAGATAGAGGGTTCAATCGCACTCTTGAGGGTGATGCCTTGTTGTCGCATCGACGCACTCAGCCCCATCCTCCCTGATGCCGAGATAGAGACGGCTTGATTGAACGACTCAGCGCTTACGGCAGACGCGTCATAGTACCCTTGAAGAAACTTACTCCACAGTGGGATACGCTCCTTCTCCAAGGTGTAGACCACCTCTTGGATAAAGGGGAGTCGCTTTCCCCCATCGGTGAGCATAGTGGTGGGTATCCCCATCTGCTCTGCCTCTTGGGGTGTGAGGGTGGGGTAGTAGGCGGAGTGGAAGTTGGGGTTGGCACGCAGACGGAGGGTCTGGCTTGGGTTGTGGGTCACAAGGTAGTACGCCCCCGTCCCAACAGGCCAGCTATCAAGCGTGAGGTTCTTGGCGATGAGTCCTGCTTGTTGATAGAAGCAGTCTGCCTCCCACGGGATTGGAGCGAAAAAGTTCATACTCAACCAGTAGAGAAACTGCGGATAGCGTCCCTTGATACGCACACTCAGATGCCTCTCATCCTCTACCTTCACCCCCTCGATAGCGTAGCCACGCAGATCGAGTACCTCCCCCAAGGCTCTCTTGGCGTGGGCGATCTGAGTGATCGCTTCGGAGAAACGCTCCAGCCCTACAATATACGCCTGCATACTATCGAGGATGGGGGAGTGATTTTGGCGGACAGCCATCCGTTTGATGGCATAGGCGTAATCCTCCGCAACCAACCGACGCGTCGCCATCTGAGCAAAATCCTCCACGCTCTCTATCCCCTCCAACGCCTCTACAGAGAGGTGACCATAGCGTAACTGCCCTGTGGTATCTTTGACAAAGGCGGGGTGGTTTTGGTAGTAGATATCACTGCGTAGCTCCAGATGATACTCCGAAAATGCCACCGCACTACTGTTGGCATCGACTTGCTTACCGTGAGCGTCGAGATAGGTGATGCGTGGCATCTCTGTCAAGGTCAATGGCTCTAGGGTGTAGGGGCGTTTGAGGTAGTGGTACTGGAGTGGTGGCTCATAGATCTGAGAGAGGATCGCCCACTCATTGCTACTATAGGAGAGGAGAGGATCGAGGTGCTTGGGGGGAGAGGAAAATGCACTAAAGAGGGTATTGTCTGCGGTCTCCCCTTTGGGATAGGGGCTGTTCCACGGTGTCGCCTCCACAAAAAGTGGGAGGAGTACCAGTAGTGGGAGGAGGAGTCTGATAACAATACCCATAGAGCCAAACCTTCATCAAATAGAGTAAAAAGAGATTTTAGCATTAATTTATCACAAAGCATCTAAAAGCAGGTACTTCACCCCTTTTTCAATCAAGAAAAGTGATAGAATTGATGAGAAAAAATGATACTTATAGGGTAGATTACTCTCCTTCTTATAAGTTTATATTATATAATATATTAAATTATAAGAATTAATTTAGATTTAAATATTGTTATAATAAAATTAACTAAACAATATCTAAACAAAGAAGGAAAGCTATGGCACGATTAGTAGTAATGGGTGGTGGTGTCTCTGGACACACTGCGGCAACATTTGCAAAAAAGATGTTAGGAAAAGAGCATGAGGTAGTGGTGGTAACACCCAACTCACTATGGAACTGGATCCCCTCCAATATCTGGGTAGGGGTAGGAGAGATGGGCAAAAAAGATGTCGTCTTCCCACTCGCACCTGTCTATGAAAAAGCGGGGATTGACTACAGACAAGCCAAAGCAGTCTCTATCCACCCAGAGGGTAACAGCACCAATGGTGATGCCTTTATCACCATTGAGTATACAGGTCAAAACAGAGAGGGTCAAAGCGAATCGCTTACCTATGACTACCTCATCAATGCCACAGGACCTAAGCTCAACTTCGGGGCGACTGAGGGACTTAGCAATGGCAACGGCGATGTCGGAGAGCATACCGTCTCTGTCTGTAGTGCCGACCACGCAGTCCACGCATCTCACGAACTCAAAGCGTGTATCGAGAAGATGAAAAAGGGTGAGAAGCAGACCTTCCTTATCGGTACAGGTCACGGTATGTGTACCTGCCAAGGGGCAGCGTTTGAGTATATCTTCAATATCGAGCATACCCTCAAGCAAGAGGGTGTAAGAGATATGGCAGAGATTATCTTCATCACCAATGAGTCATTCCTCGGGGACTTCGGTATGGGTGGACTCCACTTCAAAATGGGTGGATTTGCCACTTCTAGTAAGGTCTTTGCAGAGTCACTCTACGCAGAGCGTGGGCTTAACTGGATCCTTGGTGCGCATGTCAATAAGGTCGAAGCGGGTAAAGTCACCTATGAGTCACTCGATGGGGAGATGGATACACAAGCGTTTGATTTTGCGATGCTGATCCCTCCCTTTGCAGGTGTGGGACTCAAGGCCTATGACAAAGAGGATGGAGATATCACCGAGAAGCTCTTTGCTCCTAATGGGTTTATGAAAGTCGATGCCAACTACAACGCAGGAAGCTATGAGAACTGGAAGGCATCTGACTGGCCTCGTACCCTCCAGAACCAAGACTACAAAAATATCTTTGCGGTAGGGATCGCCTTTGCACCACCACACCCTATCTCTAAACCGATGTCCTCTAAAAACGGCACCCCCATCACCCCAACCCCACCACGCACAGGGATGCCCTCTGCGATGATGGGTAAAGCGGTCACTATGAGTATCGTCGATATGATCAAACATGGTGCCTCTGAGCCTACCCACACCTCCTCTATGGCAGAGATGGGTGCAGCGTGTGTCGCCTCAGCAGGTAAAGGACTCTTTAGTGGTACCGCAGCCGCGATGACGGTCTACCCTATCGTCCCTGACTTCGAGAAGTACCCAGGTACAGGACGCGACCTCAATGGTACCACAGGTGAGCTAGGACTCGCAGCACACTGGGTGAAGCACATCTTGCACTTTGGATTCCTCTGGAAAGCCAAACTCAAGCCAGGCTGGACACTCATCCCTGAGTAGCCCCCACACGGTGGAGTCACTCCACCCCAACAAACCCCATACTATATAGGAGAAAATCATGGCAAAACATGTAAAACATATCGAACCCTACAGCCCACAGTTTGGTACAATGATACCACTAGGATCTCAGAAATTCTTACGGACTTGTGTCCTCTGGCAGATCGTAAGATTTGTAGCGATCAATATCAGAATGACTATCCTCATTCTCAAATCACACCACTAACCCCTCCCCTTTCAAGTTGAAAGACTTGAAAGGTGTTACGCCTCATCCCTCATCAATCCAAAAACTCAAAAACTCAAAACCTTTTAATGTAAAACTAACCATAAAAAATGAACTATCTTCTTTAATGCGTTAAAATTTAGTGCTACCCTAGAGCAAAAAGAAGATACAATCGTAAAGATAAAAAAGAGAATGATAGAAGAGATTAAAAGGAATATTATGCGTAGTTCATTTTATTGATAAAATCATTGGAGAGTAAGATGAAACAGACCACCGCCCTCAATATCCTCAAGACAGGAGAGAACTGCTTTGTGACAGGTTCGGCAGGTACAGGGAAAAGCTACCTACTCAATCAGTATATCCAGTATCTTAAAGAGCGAAAGATCACCCCTACCATCACCGCCCCCACGGGGATCGCTGCATCACACCTTGGGGGGCAGACGATCCACTCCTTTTTTGGATTGGGGATTCGTGATCAGATCGATGAGAGGTTTCTCAACTCCCTACGCACCAAGAAGCATATCCTCAAACGCTTTGAGAAGCTCAAGGTGCTTATCATCGATGAGATCTCGATGGTCTCCCCTGAGATCTTCACCGCTATCGATAGGATACTACGGGCGTTTATCGAGCCATTTGCTCCGTTTGGAGGGGTGCAGGTGGTGGTGTGTGGAGACTTCTTCCAGCTTCCTCCCGTCTCCAAAGAGCCTAGAGAGAAGCGGTTTGCGTGGCAGTCCCCTGCGTGGCGGGAGCTTGCGTTTCACTCCTGCTACCTTGATGAGAAGTACCGACAAGATGACCCACGCCTCATCCAACTCCTCGATGAGATCCGTAGTGGTACCCTCTCCAACACCTCCCATACCCTCCTCCAAGAGCGTATCGATGCCACCCTCTCACTCGACTACACCCCCACCAAGCTCTACACCCACAATGTCGATGTCGATGGGATCAATGAGGCGGAGCTAGAGAAGCTCTCCACCCCTACCTACACCTTTGAAGCGATCACCAAAGGTAGTGAGCGAGATATCACCAAGATCTTGAGTATGTCCCTGCTCAAGGAGTCACTCACACTCAAGCGTGATGCGGTCGTGATCTTTATCAAAAACTCTCAAGAGGGGAGCTATGTCAATGGGACGACGGGAGTGGTGACGGGCTTTGATAGCAACGATGGACTCCCCATCGTCACCCTCGCGGATCATACACGTCTCAAGGTGAGACGAGAGGAGTGGGTGCGAGAGGATGAGGAGGGCAAACGACTCGCCACTATCACACAACTCCCTCTGCGTCTTGCGTGGGCGATCACCATACACAAATCCCAAGGGATGACCCTCGACTCCGCACAGATAGACCTCAGTAAGACCTTTGAGATGGGGCAAGGGTATGTAGCACTCTCACGGGTCAAAAATAGCCAGACCCTCAAGCTCTTGGGGATCAATGAGATGGCACTGCGTGTCGATCCTCTCATCCGCACCGTCGATCAACGCATCCAACACGCCTCACAACAAGCCCAAGCCACCCTAGAAGCTATCGAAGACCTCCCAAGAGTCCAACGCGCCCATATCCGAGAGCTAGGAGGCACCAACAACACCGCTCAGATCGCCCGTATGCGAACAAGCCTCAACCAAAAATCCTCCACGACCCCCAAACCCTCCTCACACCAACAGACCCTAGCCCTCCTCTCCCAACACCCCACCCTCTCCGCACTTGCCAAGGCAAGAGGATTGACTACCAATACCATCCTCACCCACCTCGCCAAGCTCAAAGAGGCTGACCCAACCCTAGACCTAGAGCCGTTTCGTCCTAGCCCCAAACACTTCAAACCCATCCTCAAGGCTATCGAAGCACTCGAACACGATGCCAACCCTGCCGACTACAATGACGCAGGCAAGCTCAAACTCAAATCAATCTATGATAAGTTAGAGGGGAAGATAGGGTATGAGAAGATACAAAATGTACTACTTTTTATAGAAGAGAGATAATATACGATAAAAAAAGGGGGAGGAGTAGAACGCAAGAGTAAAAACTCTTGCCAAAGCACCAAGAGAGACTCTTGGTAAAAGCAGTCGAAAAGTATCGACTATCTTTTTGAGAACTGTGGAGATCTTCTCGCTTTTTTCTTACCTGGTTTTTTACGCTCAACGACTCTTGAGTCACGAGTCAAAAGACCTTCTGGTTTGAGGATCGCTCTAAATGCTGGTTCGAACTCTACCAACGCTTTAGTGATACCATGCTTCAATGCGTCTGCTTGTGCTGAGTAACCACCACCAAGCGTTGTCGCTTTTACATTCATAGACTCAAGTTGTTTGGTAAGCTCCAAAGGAAGTCTTACTTTCATTTTGAGTGTCTCATGTCCACCCAACCACTGATCAAGTGTCTTACCATTGATAAGCATCTCACCTGTTCCTGGAGTCAACCATACTTTAGCGATCGCTGCTTTTCTTTTTCCTGTTGCATAAATAGTTGCCATGCTTACGCTCCCTTATTGATTTGTGCAGTATGTGGGTGTTCACTACCCGCATAGACTTTAAGTTTTTTAAGCATTGCTCTACCAAGAGTCGTCTTAGGAAGCATACCTCTTACCGCGAGTTTGTAGAGTTTTTCTGTGTGATTTTCGAGCATATCACCTAGTTTTTTACTCTTAGTAGAACCAAAGTAACCACTGTGAGTAAAGTACTCTTTATCTTCGAGTTTTACCCCTGTAAATTTCGCTTTTTCCGCATTGATAATAACTACATAGTCACCACAATCTACATTGGGTGTAAATGATGGCTTGTGTTTACCTCTAAGAAGTGTCGCTACTTCGGTTAAGATACGACCAAAAGTTTTACCTTCTGCATCGATCAAAACCCAGTCGCGTTGTACTTCAGCAGGTTTGAGAACTGATGTCAATTTCATATGAATTTCCTTGATTTTTAGGAGCTTACGCTCTTTAGTGGGCGGATTATAGCGTTTTAACCTTATATTTTAATTAAATTAAGTTTTTATTAAGGTTTGGATAGGTTTTTTATCGAAACCACTCCATCACCCACTTCTCCACACCGTGAAGGGGGAGTCGATTGAGAGGGATATCACACTTAGGGCAAAACCCCACCATCTCAGAGGGGTTGAGTAGATCAGACTTTGGTACTACACGCTTTGTATAGCCACACTTTGGACATACTAAGGGGCTAAACTAGTTTAGCCCCTATCTTTTTATATTTTTTGTCATTATTTACTCTTCTATATTTATATCAAATTTTTTATGGCAGTAATTATAAATTTTATTGTAAATTGCTATTAAATCACTACTTTTTGTATAGATAAATGTTATATTTTCTACCACATCTTCTTCATTATAACTATACTCATGAGCTATCTCATTTCTATTGGCTCTTAAACTTACCCACTCTGATTTGTCTAGTATCTCTAACTCTTCTAGTCTATTGAGTCTGTCTATAAAACTCATCTTTTTTACAGGTTCGTTAGCTAATGCGAGTATGAGTGGAAAGACTTTTTCCCCTAAAGTATCCTGTAACTTAGTAAATCTAAAGAGCATCTGGTCAAGTATAGAGATAAAAATATCATCAAGTTCATTA
>Ga0256837_1001103_pt1 | contig 19256 bp, 20 predicted proteins | sample 4562384metaG_FD_185976 | JGI IMG/M metagenome (GOLD analysis project Ga0256837, IMG submission 185976) | Hydrothermal vent microbial communities from Guaymas Basin, Mexico - 4561-384 | ecosystem: Environmental > Aquatic > Marine > Hydrothermal vents | place: Mexico: Guaymas Basin | collected...
AATTTATGAAATATTATTGGATAGAATTTGATGCTTATAAATCTGTGGAAAAAATGAAAGATTATGTAGAAAAAGTGATTATTGGTTATGGTCAAGAGTATGAAATTAATTTTTGTTGATTACTTATAAAGATTTGAAATAGTTTCTAGTGCTTTTGTAGCTGGTTTTCTTCTAACAGAATAGTAACCGATAATAGAACCATTTTTATCTAAAGATGCTGTTACATTGGCAAAAACCCAGTAAAAACTACCATCTTTAGTTCTATTTTTAACATAAGCATTGATAGATTTTTTATTTTTTATACGATCCCAAAGAAGTTTAAAAACTATTTTAGGCATATCTTTATGACGTAAAATATTGTGAGGTGCATTCAAAAGTTCCTTCTCTGAATACATAGACATTTTGATGAAATGTGAGTTTCCATAAGTGATGCGACCTTTAAGTCATCTTTGTTCATAAAATATTCCATAAATTCCCCTTTTATTGAGTATTTCTTTTTAAAAGATTATATCAGATTGTGCTAAAATATCTATAACATCTAAAGCTAAAAGGGAAAACAATGATTTTAAGTATAGAGAGTAGTTGTGATGATAGTGCAATATCTATCACTGAAATAGCAACAAATAAACTTCTTTTTCATAAAAAGATATCTCAAGAGATAGAACATTCAGTTTATGGAGGTGTTGTCCCAGAACTTGCAGCACGTCTTCATGCTGAAGCATTACCAAAGATTTTAGAACAGTGTGAATCATACTTTAAAGATTTAAAAGCAGTTGCTGTTACTTCTACACCGGGTCTTGCTGTGACATTAGTTGAGGGTGTTACAATGGCTAAGGCTATCGCTGTGGCTTTAGATATTCCTATAATTGGAGTTAATCATCTTATTGGGCATATCTACTCTTTATTCATAGAAAAAGAAACGATATTTCCTTTAACTGTACTTCTTGTTTCGGGTGGTCATACTCAAGTGATGGAAGTGAAAAGTTTAACAGATATAAAAACAGTTGCTAGAAGTATGGATGATAGTTTTGGAGAGAGTTTTGATAAAGTAGCAAAGATGATGGGATTAGGTTACCCAGGGGGTCCCCTTATTCAAGAGTTAGCAAAAGATGGAGATAGAGTTAAACATAATTTTACAGTGCCTCTGCATCAATCTCCTTTGATAGCTTTTAGTTATTCAGGGCTTAAAAATGCTGTGCGACTTGCTATATTGGATGAAAAAGAGAAAGAAAATCCAGATTTTAAAGATATAGCATCATCATTTGAACATATTGCTACTAAACATCTTACTATGAAACTAAAAAAATATTTTAAAACAGTGAAACCTTCTACTTTTGCCATTGTTGGTGGAGCAAGTGCAAATCTTTATCTACGTTCTCAAATAGAGGAGCTTTTAAAACCTCATAATGCAAAGTTACTTTTAAGTGAATTACAATACTGTTCCGATAATGCAGCGATGATAGGTCGTGTGGCTGTTGATATGTATAAGCAGAAGATGTTTAGCTCTTTAGAGGAGTTAGATATAGCTCCAAGAAGTAGTTTATAAACTTAGATTTTCCTTAAGGTAAACTACTCTTTTTTAAAAGTAAGAGTATAATTATTGGATTTAAATATACTTCCATCATCAAAACATGAAAGATGTTAATTAAAAAATAAAAATTTAAGGAATTGAATATGGCAACAACTAAATTCAAAGGTACAGACGTAGAGTTATTAGGAAATGAAGTAAATGTAGGCGATAAAGCTCCAGAAGTTACAGTTGTAAATTCTGATGGTCTAGGTGATGTAGTAGTTGGTGGAGCTCAAGCTCAAAAACAACTTATCATCGTAGTTCCATCTTTAGATACAGGTGTATGTGCTACTGAAACTCGTAATTTCAATGCTAAAGTTGCTGGTTTAGAAAATGTTTCTGCAACTATCGTTTCTTTAGATTTACCATTTGCTTCAGGACGTTTTTGTTCAGCTGAAGGTATCGATAAATTAACTGTTACTTCAGATTTCCGTAACAAAGATTTCGCTAATGCGTATGGTGTACTTCTTGGTGGTTCTGTTCTTGCAGGTGTTACTTGTAGAGCTATCTTCGTAGTTGAAACTGATGGTACTGTTTCTTATAAACAAATCGTTCCAGAAATTACTGAAGAACCAGATTATGATGCTGCTATCGCTGCAGTTAGTTAATCACTAATTTAAAAATTTTATACTCCTCATTTTAGGGCTTTTGCCCTAAGATTTTTTAATCCTCAAAAATATTCCTTTTTCCAATTTTCAAATCTTAGAACAAATTAAAATTTATTTTTTTAGTGTACAATTATAATCTAATAATGGAGTTAATATGACAGAAGTAGATAAAAATATAGCAGATGGAAATTTCACACAAAAAGAGATAATTCAATTACTATTACATAATGCTCAGCATATGGCAACTCGTGAAGAGGTTAAAGATTTAAATGAAAGAATAGATAACTTGTTTTTATTTTTATCAATAATAATTACTATAACATCTACATTTTTTATATTAGGATTTATCTATAAAACTATTGTCTAAAAAGATAGCGGGAGAACACAATGAAACAGATATTTCTATTATTATTACTTTCAAACTTTTTAATTGCTGATTTAATTACCATCGAAGCTGGTGTAGGAAGTTGGAGTCAAACACCATTAGGTTTTATGGAATATAAAGATACAGATAAAGATAATTCAGGACGAGACACCTCAAATGAAAATGAGTTTGCAAATATATATGCTTGGGGATATATTGAGCATTTTTTCCCTTATGTTCCAGAGTTTAGAATTGAATATAGTTCTCTTGAAAGTGATGGACAAGGTTCAGGAACACTTAGTGGATTTGAGATTCCAATAGGTTCAAATTTTCCTACAACACTAGAGTTTAATCAGTTAGAAATCATCCCCTATTATAATCTTTTAGATGATACTTTTTGGATTGCTGTTGATATGGGTATTGCTATTAAATTGGTAGATTATCAGGCAACAGGTCGATTGGAGAGTGATGTTGGAGGTTTTATTCAACTTGGTGATGAAATTTATAATGAAAAAGGAAATTTTATAGCTCCTCTTCCCTATTTAAAACTATATGGTCAAATCCCTTTCACAACAATAGGTCTTAAAACTATTATAAAATATGGTGCAATAGATAACTCATCTTTTACAGATATAGTTATTAAACTTGATTATAAAATCAATTTTCTTCCCATCATCGAACCAGGAATAGAGATAGGTTATAAATATGTAGATATAGATGTAGATGTTGAAGATGGAGATACATCATCAATTATAAAATTAGAGTTTGCAGGATTATTTGGGGGTTTGATGTTCCATTTTTAAGCCAACAAAGAATAGAGTTCGATATAATTAGCTCCAATTAATAGATGGAGATTTTTATGAAAAAAATATTAACAACACTAGCAACATTAACTGTTTTAGCAACTACTTTAAGTGCTGATTTTATACGAGTGGAAGCTGGTGCAGGTATGTGGAACCAAAAATCAGTAGGATTTTTTAATTATGAGGATGGGAGTGTTTCTGCACGAGATGAATCACAAGAGGTAGAGTCTCCAACAGGTTATGCATGGGTATATATAAAACATTTTTTACCTATCATTCCAAATCTTAGACTTGAATATAGTAAAATAAAAAGTGAAGGTAGATTAACATCAACTGGAAAAATTTTAGGTCTTAATGCTGAAGTAAAAAATCTACCAACAACACTAGATATGACTCAATTTGAGGTAATCCCATATTATAATCTTTTAGACAATACATTTTGGATAACAGTAGATGCAGGTCTTGCAATAAAAATTATAAACTATCATGCAACTGGAACAGGTGAAGCTGAAGTTGGTGTAAATGGTCTTCCTCTTACAACGACAACAAATATTGATGCTTACGATGAAACAGGAACACTGCCTGTACCTTTACTTTATGCAAGAGCAAGAGTACAAGTTCCTATGACAGGATTGGGTATTGAAGCAACTGGAAAATACCTTTCAGATGGTGGAGATAATACATTTTCAGATTTTAATTTAAAAGTTGATTATACATTAGATATTACTCCTATTATTCAACCAGGGTTTGAGATAGGGTATAGAGTTATTACTATGAATGCAGATATAGATGATGGTTCAACAAAAACTTTAATCGATTATAGCTTTTCAGGTCTATATGCAGGTTTAATGGTTCGCTTTTAATATGAACTATTTCGCAAAAAGAATTATCCCTTGTCTTGATGTTAAAGATGGACGTGTCGTCAAAGGTGTAAACTTTGTTGGTTTAAAAGATGCTGGTGACCCTGTTGAAGTGGCTAGGCGTTATAATGAAGAGGGTGCTGATGAACTTACATTTTTAGATATTACTGCCTCATCTGATAACCGAGATACTATCGTAGATATAGTAGCCCAAGTAGCAAAAGAGATATTTATCCCTCTTACGGTTGGTGGAGGGATTCGTAAACTTGAAGATATTTATGGGCTTTTAAATGTTGGTTGTGACAAAGTAAGTTTAAACTCAGCAGCGATAAAAAGACCAGAGCTGATAGATGAGAGTGCTAAACGTTTCGGCTCTCAATGTATAGTTACAGCAATAGACGTTAAAAAAACTGAAAAAGGTTCATACAATGTTTTTCTCAATGGTGGACGAGTAGATACTGGCATAGATGCTTTAGAGTGGGCAAAAGAGGTAGTATCACGTGGAGCAGGAGAGATACTTTTAACATCTATGGATGCAGATGGTACTAAAGCTGGTTTTGAGTTAAATATCACAAAACAGATAAGTGATGCTGTTAATGTTCCTGTTATAGCAAGTGGTGGAGCTGGAACTATGGAGCATATAAAAGATGCTTTTGATATAGGTGGTGCTGATGCTGCTCTTGCTGCAAGTATTTTTCACTATAAAGAGATAGATATTATGGATTTGAAACATTATCTTCATAATGAAAATATTCCTGTAAGATTATAGTATGATAATCTGTGCAGGAAATAACGAAACTTTCCCCTTCGCTCAACCAACAGGAGTTGGGCTTATAGAAACTTCTATGAATTTAACTCGTTTATGTATGTTTGATAAACCAGAATTTCTACTTTTTGTAGGAACTGCTGGAAGTTATGGAGATGCTAAAATATTTGATATTATAGAGTCTAAAACTGCTTCAAACATAGAATTAGCTTTTTTAAGTAATGATGCTTATACTCCTTTAGATAATGTCATATCTACAAATGAAACAGCTAAAAAAGATATAGTAGTAAACTCCTCTAACTATATTTCTACTAATAAAAATTTAACAAAAAACTTTTTAAAATTTGGTTTAGGTATAGAAAATATGGAATTTTTCGCCGTTTTAAAAATAGCACAAGAGTTTGATATTCCTGCTGGTGGAGTGTTTTGTGTAACAAACTATACAGATGAAAATGCTCATAAAGATTTTTTGGCAAATCACGAAAAAGCTAAAGAGTTGTTGAGTGTTTATGTGAAGAAGAGGGTGAAAGAACTGACTACTAAATAGATATGTTATAATATAAAGATTTAGAAGATACTATTCAGTATGTTATGGCAAAAAAAGTTGGTGTAGACCTTATCTTATCTAATGATAAAGGGTTTGTGAGTGGAGATATAGAATTATTAAACACTCCAAATTTTAATAAAAGAGGGAGCTACCCTCTTAAATACTAAAATAGTTTTGTAATAAAACCAATTATTAGTAGTAAGACTAGAAGTCTAAAAAGCATACATTGTCCTTTTTAAGGCACTCCCACCCAACACTACCCACAAAAAAAAAGGGTTAAGACTTTGAAAGTCCTAACCCTTACAGTGCTTTATTAAGGGAGCTACCCTTTTCAAGACTTTTGTATGCTTTTAAGTTAAAATTTTAGCATACTCTTTTTAAGTTAAAATAAAAGAGTATGTTATAATAATATATAAAGGAAAAAAATGAAACCCTCACTAATGGACTACACTCAAAAAGAGCTGATGCAGATGATAAAACCGTCGTTTCGTGTGAAACAGATATTTGGATGGATGTATCATCAATATGCTAGTGATTTTGATGCTATGAAAAATATTCCTAAATCTATGAAGGCTGAACTCTCTGAAAAGTTTGTAGTTAATCCTCTTACTATTGTAAATAAAGAGGAGTCAAGTGATGGAACTATCAAGTATCTTTTACAGATGCAAGATGGTAAAACTATGGAAGCTGTTTGGTTGAAGATGAAAGAGGCTGAAGTGGATTGTGATGGGGAAACTGTTCACGAAGCACGTTATACTATCTGCGTTTCAACTCAAGTAGGTTGTAAAGTAGGGTGTTCTTTTTGTCTGACTGCTAAAGGTGGTTTTACTAGAGATTTAACTGCTGGAGAGATAGTTGCTCAAGTAGTAACCCTCAAAAAAGATAACGAGCATAAACATAACCGTAAGATAAATATAGTCTATATGGGTATGGGTGAACCTCTTGATAACCTTGATAATCTTGCAAAAGCGATACAGATTTTTAAAGAGGATGAGGGACTTTGTATCGGTGGTAAACGCCAAACAGTTTCAACAAGTGGACTGAGTACAAAGATAGATAAACTTGGTGAGATGGATTTGGGTGTGCATATAGCTATCTCACTTCACGCTGTTGATGATGAACTTAGAACAGAACTTATCCCTATGAATAAAGCACATAACATAAACTCTATCATAGAAGCGGTAAAACGTTTTCCTATCGACACTCGTAAACGTGTTATGTTTGAGTATCTTGTTATAAAAGATAAAAATGATGATTTGGGGAGTGCTAAAAAACTTGTAAAACTGCTTCACGGTATTAAAGCAAAAGTAAATCTTATATTTTTCAACCCTTATGAGGGAACAGAGTATGATAGACCATCAAGAAAAGATATGGTGGCATTTCAAGAGTATCTTATAAAACATGGATTACTTTGTACTATTCGTGACTCTAAAGGGATGGATATTAGTGCTGCTTGTGGTCAGTTAAAAGAGAAAACAGAGGAGGAACTTTAGGATGACATCATTAGATATGTTTGAAGTAGGGTTTGTTGCTATTGTTTTTATTGTTGGTGTAGTAGGTTTTTTTGTAGCTGCGACAAAGGAAGATTGAGAAATGCAATTAACTATTGATATTAATGATTCTGCAATTAATAAAATTCTCTCTTTTTTAGAGAGTTTAAAATCAGATGTTAAAATTATTAATCGAGTTGAAACTCAAGAGATAGAGGCTATCTCTCAAGAGGAACAAAATTATTATGAGGAATTAGTTCATAATATGAGCGAAGATGATAGAATAGTTTCATCAAAAGAGAAATCTAAAGAATTGATTATAAAATCTGTTAAAAAAATTCTGAAAAATGAAGATATTAATATTGATGTCAAATATTTAAAAGGAACACTTCAAAAATTGGAATATTATTTGAACTTATTGATAATAAAATAGTAGTTACTGCCATAGTGAATGATATTGATTTCCGAGGGGATGTTTATAAAAGGTAAACTAGCAATTTAAAAATTATACGATGATATCGAGTGTAAATTTTTTTACATCGTTATCATCAGTTTCATCTTTTTTCTTACTTCTTTGGTTCTCTCTTTTTGTTTCATCTTTTGTATGTTCTCTATCTTCATCTATCTCTTGATTTTCTTCTGTTGGGCGAACTTCTAATATCTTTTCATCTTTTTCATTAACAGATGCTTGTGCTACCATATTTTGCATATCAACTCTGTTTGTATGAGCATTTTGAACTGATGCTACACTTGCTGTCATCTGATTTGTGAAGATAGTATTTCCTATTGGACCTAATGCCATAACAAACTCCTTTTAATTTCGAGTATCTATCTCAATAGTCTTATATTTATTATATAAAACATTTGCACCATGTTGAATGGTTACTTCCCTTCTAGGGGTATAATCGACTAAAAATTTATCTTGTGCAGTGGTTGTAAAATTAACACATAAACGACCTGCACTTTCTATAATTTTCATCGGTAGATTTTGTTTATCTGTTGTTATGAGAACATGTGTTGATGGTTGATCTTTAAGATGTATCCATATATCTTTTGCTTTGGCATTTTGAAGGAGTTTTATATTCCCTTTCTCATTTTTTCCAAGTTGTACTTTATAGCCCTCTATCAAAAAAACTTCAATAGAATCATCTATTTTATTTTTCTTTGTTTGTATTTTTTTTGGAAAAAGAAGTGCTATTTTTGCTATATCTTGGGCTTGTTGTACTGTATGAATAAAGAGTTTAAGATGTTCTATTTTTGAACTTAAAGATTTTTTTTCTATATATAGGTGTGCAGAGCGTTGTTTTGCTTTTTTACTTTTGTTAAAAAGAGCATTTGCTATCATCGGTACAGTTGGATAGGCTTTAGGGATATTTATAGTGAGTGCTGTTCCATCATAGTCATTAAGTTTTATTTCAAGAGAGTATGGCTTTATATTGTGCATATTGGAGAGAACTAGATTTCCATAATGTTGTGATATTTGAGCCTCTTTTTTGAGTGTTGTCTCATCATCTAAAGAGTAAAATAGTTTTTCTAGTTTTTTTAACTTTTTTTCTAAAAAAGAGACCTTCTGTTTTTTTAAAGAGTCTAATCTTTGAGATTGTTCTTTATTATAAGTTTCATATAAAAAAATTTCTACATTATCTAAGGGGTACTCTTTGGCAATAAAAGGAGCAGGAGGAACATCTAAAAGTTTCTGCCCCACTTTAACCTCACGAAAAGATGAAAATATATCAACATGACGCAGAGCTTCTAAAATAATATTTTGTTCATCTAAAATAATAATATTTGTATATTTTCCCGTAAACTCTATCTGTAAATAGGTTATTTCCTCTTTGTAAGCAGAGGCGATAGATGTTTTATAACGGATAATTTTATCATTATTTAAAAGTTCAATACTTAAAATATTAGAGCGATTAAAACGTTTAGCTAAAACAACATCAAAGGGGGCATTATATATTTTTGAACGAGGATACTCTTTACATTTAAAAAGTGTAGAGTTTGAGCGTTGCATATTAAAATATATCTCATTATTTTTATCAAATGCTATCTTTAAAATAGTATCAGATACTCTATAAATAGCAGAAATTTTTTTCATATCTTGAAGATAGGTTAGTATCTGTTTAAGGTGTGATAGTTTCATAATTAGTTGTACTCCAATTGACAGCTTTTCATTCTTTCGACTAAGATACGAGCTATCTCTACTTTTCCATCCACCATCATTGTGATATTAAGGTCAGATAACTTCTCTTTCTCTTCAAGGGATATTACTTTTACTATTAAGTTAGCATCTTGACTATGTTTTAAAATTGCTTCACAGATAACTCTTTTTTTCTCTGTATTATCAAGAGTTACAATAATAGCTGCTGCATTTTCTATATTTAATGCTTTTAAAATAGAAGCTTTTGAAGCATCACCTAAATAGGCTTCAATCCCATTATTATGAGCCTCTTTCACATGCTTATTTGAGTTATCTACTACGACAAAAGGTGCATCTATCATATCTAAATTTTGTGTTACAAATTTTCCTACAACACTATATCCACATACAACAACATGGTTAGTTCTTGTTGAGAGTGCAGACATATCTGTATGTTTCTCTTTCTCTTTGATAAAAAAATCAACAATTTGATTTATCTTTGGAATAAGAAAAGGAGTAACAATAAGAGAAAATATAACAATGAGTACAAGTAACGATGTTAGTTCTGCATCAAGTAATCCTCCTGTTCCTGCCACAGCAAAGATAACAAAGGAAAATTCACCTACTTGAGAGAGTGCTAAAGCAGATTTAAGTGAGGTTGCAGGAGTTGAAGATAAACGAAGTAGTAAAAACATTATAGATGTTTTTATAGTAAGTATAAGAACAAAGATAGAGATAATTGTAAATATATTATCTATAAAAAAGAGGAGGTCTATTTTCATTCCAACAGTTACAAAAAATGTTCCAAGGAGTATATCTTTAAAAGGTGCTATATCTGATTCTACTTTGTGATGATATTTTGTTTCAGCAATTATCATCCCTGCTACAAATGCCCCAAGAGAGTAAGTAAAACCCATATAATGTGCAAGAATAGAAGCACTCATCACAATAAAAAGAACAGAACCCATAAAAAGTTCATCTAAATTAGAGGATGCAGAAAAGTGTAGAAGCCAACTCATAAGTTGTTTTCCCACTACAAAAAGAAGACCGATAACTATAACAGCACTAACAAATGTTTCTGTTAAAATAGTAGTAATAGATTCATCCCCTTCATTAAGTAAAAAACTTATAAGAATTAGGATAGGAATAACAGCTATATCTTGAAATATAAGCATACCAGTAGAGCGTTGACCATAAGGTGTATATATCTCTTTTGAACTCTTTAAATAGCTTAAAACCACAGCAGTTGAAGATAAAGAAAAGGCAAGAGAGATGATAATTGCTGATTTATTATCAAGACCAAACAGATAATGACTAAGAATATAAGAGATAAAAGATGTAAATCCAACTTGCATCAATCCATTTCCAAATATCTCTTTTTTCATAGAGTTCATCTTAGATAGGGATATTTCTAATCCGATAGTAAACATTAAGAAGACTATTCCAAACTCTCCAACCATCTCTAAACTATGAGAATCTGCAAGATGTCGAAGGTCAAAAGCATAAACAATAATAGTTCCTGTTAAAATATAGCCTATAATTTGAGAGACCTCTATTTTTTTAAGTAAAATATTTAAAAATATTGAAATACCTAATGCAATTATTATATAAAGAAAACCATTTTCCATTTATTATCCTATTTTATATAGAACGATTATATAATAATTTTGATACAAAAGTAATTTTAAACAGTTAATAAACATAGTTCTATACAGATTTTAAGAGATTATTTACTATAATCGCGAATTAATAATTAATATATGGAGCAAACACGATGACTAAATATATCTTTGTAACAGGTGGAGTTTTAAGTTCTCTTGGAAAAGGGATTACAGCTGCTAGCGTTGGTACTTTACTAAAACACTCAGGTAAAGAAGTAGGGATGTTAAAAATTGATCCATATATCAACGTAGACCCTGGTACAATGAGTCCACTTGAACATGGTGAAGTTTTTGTAACAAAAGATGGTGCAGAAACAGATTTAGATATAGGAAATTATGAGCGTTTTTTAGACTCATCTTACCTTAAATCTGCAAACTTTACAACGGGTCAAGTTTACTCAAGTGTAATCGAACGGGAACGTTCAGGTGGGTATTTAGGACAAACTATTCAAGTTGTTCCTCATATCGTTGGTGAAATTGTAAAACGTATTAAAGAGGCTGGTGAGGGTCACGATATTTTAGTGGTTGAGCTTGGTGGAACAGTTGGAGATATAGAGGGTTTACCTTTTATGGAAGCTATCCGTCAGATGAAACATGATGATGAAGTGGCTGGAACTTTCTTTATTCACGTTACTCTTATCCCATTCATTAAAGCTGCTGGTGAACTTAAATCTAAACCAACACAACACTCTGTTCAAGAGCTTCGTCGTATCGGTATCACTCCTCAGATGATTATTGCTAGAAGTGAAAATCCTCTTCCAAAAACATTTAAGAAAAAACTTGCGATGAGTTGTGATGTGAGTCAAGATAGTGTTATTGAAGCTACTGATGCTGCTACAATTTATAGTATCCCTATCACTTTCTTAAGACAAAATATTTTAAAACCTATCGCTAAAGAGTTAGACCTAGGTGAACTTAATCCAGATATGGATAAATGGGACACTCTAGTAAAACGTATAGTACAACCTAAAGATAAAGTGGTTGTTGGTTTTGTGGGGAAATATCTTGAACTTAAAGAGGCTTATAAATCTTTAACAGAATCTTTAATCCACTCAGGGGCTCATTTAGATACAAGAGTTGAGATAAACTGGGTAGATTCTGAGAAGATAGAGGAAAAAGGGGCTGAGGCACTTTTAGGCGACTGTGATAGTGTTTTAGTTGCGGGTGGTTTTGGTTCTCGTGGTGTTGAGGGGAAGATCTTAGCTATTGAGTATGCACGTGTAAATAAAGTGCCATATCTTGGTATCTGTTTAGGTATGCAACTTACACTTGTTGAGTATGCTAGAAATGTATTAGGTTTAAAGGGTGCAAACTCTATTGAATTTGATGAAAATACATCTCATCCTATGATATATCTTATAGATAACTTTTTAGACCAAAGTGGTGGACAACAGTTAAGAACTCACGAATCCCCAATGGGTGGAACACTTCGTTTAGGTGAATATCCTTGTGATACAAAAGAGGGTTCTTTAATAAGAGAAGCTTACAATGGTGAAAAAACTATCCACGAACGTCATCGTCACCGTTATGAAGCAAATCCAGCTTATCGTGAAGCTTTAGAAAAAGCAGGAATGATTGTTACTGGTGAATCAAATGGTCTTATAGAAACGGTAGAGATTGAGGGTCATCCTTGGTTCTTAGGTGTACAATTTCATCCAGAATTTACATCACGTTTACAAACACCAAACCCTTCTATACTTGCTTTTGTTAAGGCTAGTATGAGTGTAGAGTAGTTAAATAGTTGAAAAGTATGGCTAACTGTCATACTTCTAACTATCTTATTTTAAATCTACTATAATTACCTATTAAATTTTTATTAGGTTCACTTTATGACAACTTTTCAAACATTAACAAAACAAAAACTTTTCAATATTTTACAAGAACGATTTCCTCAACAAGATAAAAAACTCTCCCAAATTCCAAACCCTTCACTGCTTCAAGATGCCACAAAATCAGCACAGAAAATAGCCTCTGCTATAAGAGAAAATAAATGTATAACTTTAGTAGGTGATTATGATGTAGATGGGGTGAGTTCTACAGCTATTATGGTTGATTTTTTTAGACAAATTCCCTATCCTCTTGAAGCTATTATCCCTAACCGTTTTAAAGATGGTTATGGAGTGAGTCCAACTATTTTAGAGCGAGTAGATACAGACCTAATCATCACAGTAGATAATGGTATCTCAGCTATTGAAGCGAGTAAAATCTGTAAAGAGAGAGGGATAGAGTTAATCATAACCGACCATCATACTCCCTCTGAAATTTTACCAGATGCTTATGCCATAGTAGACCCAAAGCTTCCAACAGATAGTTATCCATTTAAAGAGATATGTGGTGCTCAAGTTATTTGGTTACTTTTGGGGCTTGTGAAAAAAGAGTTACAACTTACTATAAATATGAAACAATATTTAGACATTTTAGCGATAGCAATTATTGCAGATATTATGCCTCTTATAGATATAAATAGAACAATAGTAAAAGAGGGTTTAAAACTTATACAAACTTCTAGTCGTCCCTCCTCTATAATCATAAGAGATTTTTTAAATAAACCTGTTATAAGTAGTGAAGATATAGGATTTATGATAGCACCACGATTAAATTCAGCTGGACGTTTAGAGGATGCTTCTATCGCTTTAGATTTTTTTATAGCAGAAGATACATCTAAAGCATTTAAACAGTTTGAAATTTTAGGTAATCTTAACGATTTAAGAAAAGAGACAGAAGCAGATACAACACTTAAAGCGATAGATATGGTGAATGAAAATGATAGCATTATCGTTGTTGCAGGTGAAGATTGGCATGAGGGTGTTGTTGGGATTGTTGCTGCAAGATTGGTAGATAAATTTGGAAAACCTGCTATCGTTTTAAGTATAGAAAATGGTGTGGCTAAAGGAAGTGCTAGAAGTATAGGAGATGTAAATATTTATGAACTCATAAAAGAAAACTCCTCTTTTTTAACAAAGTTTGGTGGGCATACTATGGCGGCTGGATTGGGCTTAGAGGATCAAAATATAGAGGCATTTACAAAAGCTATAAATGAAACAGCATCAAGAATAGACCCTAAAGATTTTATACCTAAAGAGCAAGTAACAGGTATATTGTCAGTAGATGATTTAGATTTTAATCTTCTTGAACTATTAGAACAGTTTGAACCCTATGGTGAAGCAAATATCCGCCCTAGATTTTTATTTAAAGATGCAGAAGTTATAAATATTAAATATATGGGACAAGACAAATCTCACTCTCGTATAGAGATAAGACAATATCCAAATGATAAAAAAACTGTGGAACTTATAGCGTTTAGAACTGTTTTTACAATGCCTCAAGATGGTAAAATTACAGCAAGTTACTCTGTTACGAAGAATGAGTTTAATGGACAAGTTTCTGTTCAGCTGATGGTAAATAAAATATATTAAGTTATAATTTACTTTTATTATTTATACAAGGATTACAATGAACAAAATTATAACACTTTCTACTATGGCATTTTTAAGCACTACACTTTTTGCTTCTAGTGATATTCAATCACAATTAGATACATTAACGAAAGAGATTACAAAACTAAAAAAAGATCAAAAGAGAACAAAAAAATCATTATCTATTGTTAAGGCACATGATGCTAAAGATAATATCAAATTTGGTTTAGATTTTAGAAATGCTATCGATGTAATTGATTACAAAGATAATATAGCAGATAAAACATATGAAAATCATTCACTTTTAACAAGCAGATTATATTTAACAATGGGTTCTGCACCGATGAAAGGTTTGATATTTAAAGGTAAATTAGCAATTTATTCAACTTGGGGTGCTCATCTTGTTGATGAATCTATGGCTCTTAAAGATTGGTCAGCAAGTTCTAAAGCTACTGATAATATTATGAGAATTAAAGAGGCATATTTTGTATATTCAAACTCTATTGGTTCACAACCTATAAGCTTTTCTATTGGTAGAAGACCTGCTAGTAATGGTATATTAGCAAATTATAGAGAGAATGAACCAACATCAGGTTCACCTGTTGCACATATTACAAATATGGAAGTTACAGCGGGTATGACAAGATTAGATACAAGTCGTTTTGTAGAGGGTTCATATACAAAATTTATTTATGGTAGAGCTCATAGTGGTGAAAAAGAGGGTGTTTACGGTGATAATGTAAACCTTTCAACGCCATATGCTGATTTAGATACCGCAAAAGAGGATGAAAATGTTGATTTTTCAACAGTTTTAGGTGATGCTTATAATGATGGTCAATATCAGCTTACTTATCAGTGGTCACATATTTTTGATACAAAAGGTAGAGAGTTAAATCCTAATTCTGAAGGAAATAATCCAAAAGGAATAAAAAATGCTTCTGGTTATGCTGATTTAATCTCATTATCTTTAAAATCTGAAGGTGTTGGTGATGAAATCAATGATTTTTTAGATGAAACAATACTTTTTATCTCTGGAGCATATACAAACTTTTCTGCTAAAGATGGTCATTCACTGTTAGGTTCGTCAGATGGTGGTTCTAAAGATGGTCACTCTCTGTGGATTGGTGCAATTTTTCCAGATATGATTACAGAATCTGGTAAGTTTGGAGTTGAATATAACTATGGTTCAAAATATTGGACACCTATGACATGGGCTGAAGATAGTGCCATTGGTTCAAAAATAGCTGTTCGTGGTTCTGCTTATGAAGCCTATTGGAACTTTGACCTTTTTGGTGTTAAATATTTACCATCTCAAATTAGATATATGTATGTTCAACATGATTTTACACCAAATAATCGTTGTGCTGGTTGGATTAAACCAGTTGCTGTTGATATGACATCTTCAGATGTAAGATTAAGTGTAAGTTATAGATATTAGAAAATCATTTTTTTATTATTACTTTTTGTTATATAATTTAAATTTATATAGCAAAAAGTTACATATTTTTAATTTTTTTATAAAAAATATTAAATCTATAGTTATTAAATAAAGACTCTTGCTACACTTTTCCTCAAATAGACTTTTTACATAATCCTAGTAAACATAAAAATACTACTTCGCTTATACAAAAAGTTGAATTTAATAAAAGGGAAAAATATGAAAAAAATTATTACACTGTCGGCTATCGCTTTTTTAAGTACATCACTTTCTGCAAATGTAGATATGCAAACACAAATAGATACCTTAACTAAAAAACTTACTAAAATGGAAAAGACTCAAAAGAAATTAAAAAAGAAAATTTCTGCTGTTAATAAGTTGGCTAATAAAGATAATATTAAATTTGATGTAGATTTTAGAACATCATATGATATGATTAATTATAAAACAGTAAGTGGTAAAGAGTATAAAAATGATGGTCTTTATGCAAATCGTTTATGGTTAAATATGGGATATGCTCCGAAATCTGATTTAATGTTCAAGGGTACTTTAGCATTTAATAAAGCATTTGGTGCATCACCATATAACTCTAATGGTTCGGGTATGCCACAACGTGGTTTTGGATATGACTCTTTTGACTGGGTTGTAAATGAAAATCTTACAGATGATAAACTGAGAGTAAGAGAAGCATATTGGTTATGGATGCCAACAATTGGAGATAGAGGATTTACTTTTAGTGCAGGTCGTCGTCCAGCTACAAATGGTTTCTTAACAAATCTTAGAGATAATGATAAAGCAAAATCACCGATGGGTCATATTATCAATATGGAATTTGATGGTGTAAGTGTTAGTATGAAAACAGGTGATGTAGTAGAGGGAAGCTACCTTAAACTATGCCTTGGTCGTGGTCTTACAAATGCAAAAGCTAGATTTGATATGATGGGTGTAGATTATTCAACAGAATCAAATAATTTAGATAATATGGATTTAGTTGGAGCTATTGCCAAATTATATGATGATGGTCAATATACGGCATTTGCTAAATATTATAGAGCATTTAATGTAATTGGTAATGATATGACAAGTGGAAAACCTACTTTAGCATCTTTTGGTGCTATGGATGGAGCAGCATTATCACTTCAAGTATCAGGTATCGGTGATGAGATAAATGATTTTCTTGATGAAACTATTATCTTTGCTTCATTTGCATGGTCTAACACATTACCAGATGGTAAGAAGATGTTAGGTTCTATTGATAATGAGAGTGGAACATCTATCTATGCGGGTATTCAGATGCCAAATATGACAGGTGGTAAGTTTGGTTTAGAGTATAACCAAGGTTCAAAATATTGGAGATCATTTACTTATGCTGAAGATAGTATGATAGGGTCTAAAATGGCAACTCGTGGTAATGCGATAGAAGCTTATTGGACACAACCTTTAATAGATGATATTTTTACAATGCAAGTAAGATATACTCAAATTAACTATGATTATAGTGGCTCAAATGCTTTCTTTGGAGATGGCGGTGCACCTGTTAGTATGTCAGATGCTAAAACTAGGGGTATGGATCCAGTTGAAACAGCACAAGATTTACGTGTTTATTTCAGATATAGATACTAACTTATAATAAATATAATCTCAAAAAATAATATTATTATTTTTTTGAGATTCTTTCACTCTTTTAGATATAGATTTAAAAAAAAATCCTTTATAAAACTTCTCTTAAGCGCTATCGATGTAAAATATCCGACTATATTCAATTATAAAACAGAAGGAAACTTATGAGTAAAAATCAAATTTTAGAAGAAATTTTAGCTGAAGTAGATAAACATCCAGAGATTATGTCTCGTCGTGAAGCATTTAAATACTTAACAATGTCACCACTTGCAGCATCGATGTTAGCAAGTGCTACTGTTGGAACTGCTACTGCTGCAGCATCTGATGTAAAAGGTAAAATCGTTATCGTTGGTGGTGGTTTAGCAGGTATGAGTACAGCAGCTCGTTTGACAAATACTTTAAGTAATCCGGATATTACAGTAATTGAGCCAAACCCTCTTTCTACATCTTATCAACCAGGTCAAACACTTGTAGGTGGTGGTATTTGGGATAAAAGTGAATTAGTATATCAAAGAGATGATTTTGTTCCAAGTGGAACAACACTTATTAAAAAAGCATGTATAGGATTTGACCCAGATAATAATAAAGTTATAATAGAGGGTGGAGAAGAGATAAGTTATGATCAACTTATTGTTGCAACAGGTCTTATGTTAAATTATGGAAAAATCAAGGGTTTAACAGGGGAAATTGGTTCAACAAATCCTGAGAATGCAGAAGTTAAAAAAACAGTTGGTAAAGATGGTATTCATTCTATCTATTTTCAAGATGGTTCAGAAGCTACATTTGCTGGTATTGAAGAATTAATTGCAAAAGCAAAAACTCATACAGGTAGTGAAAAACTTCAAGCATTATTTACTCATCCAGCAGGACCAATTAAATGTGGTGGTGCTCCTAAAAAAATTATGTATCTTACACATGCTCGTTTAGTAGAAGCTGGTGTTCGTGATAAAGTTGAAATGACTTTTTATCCAAATGGTGCTGGAATGTTTGGTGTTAAAGAGTATCATGAAGCTATTTTACAACAATTTAAAGATAGAGACTTCAAATGGAATTATAAACATAATTTAGTTGAAATCGATAGAGTAAATAAAGTAGCTATTTTTGATCACCATTCACAAGTAAAAGGTGCATGGGATGAAGATTTAGAAGAGTTTGAAATGGTTGCAAAACATGAAAGAGTTGAAGCAAAATTTGATTTTATTCATGTAACACCACCTCAAAAAGCTCCAGATGTTGTAGCTAAGTCTAAAATTGGTTCAGGAAAAGGTTGGGTACCAGTTAAAAAAGAAACTCTTCAACATGTAAAATATAAAAATGTTTTTTCTTTAGGTGATGTTGTTGCTGTGCCTATGGGTAAAACAGGTGGTTCTGCACGTAAACAATATAAAGTTGTTGTTAATAATGTTATCTCTGCAATGGAAGGTAATCAAGATGCTATTGATAAAACAAATGCTAAATATGCTGGATATACAGTTTGTCCACTTGTAACAGGAATAGGTACCGTTATGCTTGCTGAATTTAACTGGACTAAAAAACCAACACCTATGGTTCCTCTTGATCCAACTCAAGAAAGATGGATTTGGTGGTTATTAAAAGTTTACTTACTTAAACCAATGACTCAATATGGTATGTTAAGCGGTAGAGCTTAATATAAAAAACAAAATTCAAACAGAATAGTTTGAATTTTGTTTAATTGTTCAAATTTTTTTCTGTAATATCATTTCACCACACTTTCTAATTGGCAATTATAATTCTTTTAAACTTTAAGCGTTAACTAAGGGATAGTTCTCTATAATTCCCATCCACAAACAGAGAGACTTAATGTTTAAGACTCACAAAGACTTCTATTAAGAGGGATTTAGGATTGTTTGAGATCATTGAAAACTAAGCAAGTAATAGACTGATAGTATAATAACTAATAGTTGGAGTATTACTTAGAAATAACTAATAAAACAACAACCGTCTATTCTATT